>ERZ791906.320-NODE-320-length-66828-cov-9.583859_pt1 | contig 66828 bp, 59 predicted proteins | sample MGYA00510146_ERZ791906 | MGnify/ENA primary metagenome ERZ791906 (study PRJEB30046, sample SAMN00792096) | human gut metagenome | study: EMG produced TPA metagenomics assembly of the A metagenome-wide association study of gut microbiota in type 2... | reverse complement strand
GATAAGAAAAAGAATTTTTTCTTATCTATATCAAAGTAATAAAACGCTATCCACATTGTACATATAGCAATTCCTTGCCTATAAATATTAACTAACATATAAATTAATGGATTTAATATAAAAAATAAAGCTAAGAAAAAATCTTGTTTTTTAAAAAAATTATTTAAAACTATAAAAATTTCAAATAAAATCACAATAACTAAAAATAATTGAAGTTCTTGATAAGACATTTCAAATTTTTTGAAAATAATATTTAGATATTTATACCCTATTTCTAAATTCCTACTACTTAAATTATTAAAATAATTTATATACCCATACCAATCAGTACCAAACTGATATGCTCCACCATAAATAAATACTATAACTCCAAATAAAATATTTTTTAGAATTTTATTATTTATATATTTTTTTACCTGGATACTTTTACTAAAAAAACATAAAATAAATATAAAATAAACAGTGTAATCAATAACATAATACATATACTTTAACTAAATTCTTTTTCACCCCTTTTGGTAATTTTTTATAATTTTTTCTATTTTATAAAATGATGTTTTAAATTTAAAAGTTTTATTTCTCTTTTTGATATTTTTTTCTGAATGAATTTCTCTTAAAAATTTTTCATTTTCTTCTTCAATATTTACCAATTTTAAATTATATTTTTTAGATAAAAATTTCATATAATCTAAATAAAATGAGTCTATATTATAAAATTGATTTGAATATATTAAACAAACTTCCTTTTTTAATAAAAAAGCTATATTTCTAGCCAAACTATAATGAGTTAATACTTTTTCTGCCCCCATTATTAATTCAACTGTACTATTTTCAAAATATAAAAATTTACTAGAATAAAAATTTCTTTTTGCTTTTGGATGTCCTGAAATTATAACTTTATATCCTTTTTTTTCAATACTATTAAAAAATTCTTCTAATTTTATATAATATTCTTTATAATCTAATCCCTTAAAAATAAGATTATTATCTGAATGAAAAGGAAAATACTGATCTATAAATACCATATATTTATAATTAAAAATATTTTTTTTCTTTCTTCTTAAAATTCTTTCTATCTCCATATTATTAATCTTATATGTTTTATTATTATTACCATTATTATTACTTGAAAAAACAATTCTTTTTTCACAAATATTCCTTACTTTTAAATAGTATTTTATTTTAAGCTTTTCCAATATTTTCTTTATTATTCCATTATTTATATATCTTTTTATTTTCATTAGTAATGTTATTTCATCAGTTACCATATTATCAAAATAAAAATAACTTTTATTTAACTTAAATAGCATTTTATAAATTTCTAAATAATTTTTATTTAAATCATAATAAATAAAAATTATTCCTGAAAATTCTCTTATTTTTTTTTCTATTTCTTCTTTAGTATAAGAATAATAATTTATGTATTCTATATTATATCCCATTTTTTTAAATTCTATTAAATAAAGTCTTTCTTCTAATTGAGAATTTAAATCATCTATACCTAAAACTATAATTTTATTTTTCTCTATCATATATTACTCCATTTAAAACTAAATTTATATTATATTTTTTAGATTCTTCAAAAGCTTTTTTTCGCATAAATTTCAATTTTTCTTTAGCATTTATTATTTCTTTCATAGTTTTTTCTAATCCAGATTTATCTTCCAAATTAAATAAAAATCCTGTTTCTTGACTTTTAATAAACTCAGAGTTGAAATTATGATTAGAAGCAACTACTGGTAATGAAGAAATATAAGCATCAATTATTACTCCTGGAAATCCTTCTCCTTCCCAATAAGTTGGAAATAACATTAAATCATACCTACTCAATTTATCATATGTTTTTTCTTCTTTTGAATTTAAAATTCCACAATATTTAACTTCATTATAATTTTTTATTTTTTTTTCAAATATATTTTTATAATCATTACCTATTGGTCCATAAAAGTCTACTTTTACTTTTATGTTTTCTTTATTTATTTCAGATAACATATTAAAAATCAATTCAACACCTTTTTTTTCTTCTATTCTTGAAAAAAATACACACTCTAGCGGAAAATTTATTTGTTTGTTACTTCTATCTTTTATAATAAAATTTTTAAAATTAGGAAGATATTCTACTTGTTTTAAATTTAAATTTTCATTTAAAATATCTTTCATTTTCTTTGTTTCAACATATATTTTCTCTATATTCATATAATATTTTATATCAAAATCATTATTTAATAAGAAGTTATGAAAATTCCCTCCAATTACAAAATAATATAATTTTTTATTCCAAATATTTAAATAATGATATAATTTCAAATAAAAATAAGAACTTCTTGATGCTTTTGATAAAATAATTTTTTTAGAAAAAGGATTTATTATTGAATAAGTACATTTCAATAATAATATAAATTTATTTTTTTTATGATTTTCAAAATCTAATAAATTTATATCAAAATTTCTTTCTCTTAAATATTCATATAGATAATCATTTTTTATCGTTTCACCACCTATATTATTCTTCTTGGAAAGGGAACATATAAATTCTATTCTCTTCATTTTTACCTCTCAATTTTATTTATTTCTGTTATTAAATAAGGTATTTTTCCTCTATGAGTTATTTTTATTTCCTTTTCATTTACTATATTAATTTTAAAATCTATATCTTGAACTTTACTTTCAAATTCTTCTTTTAATGCTCTTATATCCTTAGATACATCCTTATTATCCCATAAAACAACATTAACATTTACTTTTTCTACTTCATTTTGTAAAAGTTGAATATATTTAAATTCATATTGTGCTTTAGAATGCAAAGTTAAAGATGCTGTTGAAATTTTTTGTCCATTTTTAGTATATAAATATTCTTTCCCTCTTTTTCCAATTAAATTTCTTATTTCAATTACAATTCCTTTTTCTTTTTTATGAACCGTTGCATAATCTCCAGTCTTATATCTTATTAATTTCATTCCTTTATTTATAAAACCTGTACAAACAATTTCTCCTTCTTCTCCTTCTTCTGCCTCAATACCATTTTCTTTAATTATTTCAATTAATCCATATGTTAGTGGAATTTCATAAATATTTCTCTCATTAACCTTTTCTATTGCTATTCCTAATCTTTCTGTGTGTCCCCAAAATCCTCTTGCTTTACAATCAAAAACTTTTTCAATTACTTTTCTCTGCTCTTCATATAAATTTTCACTCGTTAAACTAATTCCTTTTAATTTTATGTTTATTTTTTTATTTTCCAATAAAGTTGCAAGTCTAAAAAATGAACTTGGATACCCATGACCAAATCTAGGATTAAATTTTTCTATTTCTCTAATAATTTCATCTATATTGTACTTATCCATTTTAAAAACATTTATCTGTAATTCATTATAAATAGGATTATATTTATATAATTTATCCTTTAAACTACTTGCAGCTCCTCTTAGTGTAAGTTTTTTATCACCTTTTTGATAACCTAATTTATTCCATCCCCATATAACATGAGCAATGTCTTTGTAATAACTTTGATCACTTAAATATAATTTTAATGGAATTCCGGTAGTTCCTCCAGTTGATGTATAATATCCTCTTACTTTTAAATTTATTAGAGTATCTAAATTTCTTCTTAAGTATTCACTATCTATTAATTCAATTTTTTTTAAATTATCTATATCTTTTATTCCTAAATTATTTAATGAATTATTTAAATTTTTACAATTTTTATAGTCTAATTCAATTTTTTTTATATCATTCCAAATTCTATCAGAATAATATGGATTTAATCTAAATATTTCTATCATTTTTTTAGACAAATTATATGGAATTTTTTCATAAATATACTTTATAATATCTAACATTTTATCCCTCTATCTTAATACTCCTAAACAATCATATATTTTTTTCTCTTTTAATACTTCAATTTTCTCTTTAAATTCTTTATGTCCTTGAGTTAATACTAAATAATCTACTTTTTCTAATATTTCATCAAAAGAATATAATTCAAATCCATTTACTTCTTTACCATCTACATTAGGTTCACAAGCTACTACCTTATATCCTTTGTCTCTTAATATCTCTGCTATTTCCATTGCTGGAGATTCTCTTAAATCATCTATATCTGGCTTATAAGCTAATCCTAATACTCCTACTGTTAAATCTTTATTTCCTTTTAAGATTTCATCTACTTTATTTACTATAAATCTTGGTTTAAAATCATTTATTAATCTTGCTTCTCTTATTACATTTGCTTCTTTTGGAAACTTCTCTACTATAAACCATGGGTCTACTGCTAAACAGTGTCCACCTACTCCTGCTCCTGGTGTTAATATATTTACTCTTGGATGTTTATTTGCTAATTTTATTAACTCAAATACATCTATTCTTAACTTGTCACAAATTACTGAAAGTTCATTTGCAAAAGCTATATTTACATCTCTAAATGTATTTTCTACTAATTTACACATCTCTGCTGTTATATCATCAGTTATATAACAAGTTCCCTCTTTTACCATTGCATCATATATTACTTTTGTATACTCTCCAGCTTCTCTTCTTTCTGCTCCTATTATTCTATCATTATGTTCTAATTCATATAGAATTCTTCCTGGTAATACTCTTTCTGGACAATGTACACTCATAAATTTATCTCTTGATATTCCCGATTCTCTTTCTAGTATGTTTGTCATTAATTTTGTTGTCATTGGTGGTACTGTTGACTCTAATATTACTAAGTTATTTTCCTCTAATACTGTTGCTACTTCTTTAGATGCACTTTCTACATAAGACAAATCTGCTATTTTTTCTTCATGATTCTTTTTAAATGGTGTAGGTACTGATATTATAAATACATCTGATTTTTCTAATTTATCTGTTGGAATTAATCTTCCACTTTTTAATGCTTCCTCAAAAGCTTCTTGAAGTGATGGTTCTACTATATGGATATGTCCAGCTTTTAAAGTTTCAATTACTTTCCTATTTACATCAAATCCTTTTACTGTAAATCCCGCTTTAGCAAAAGCTATTGCTGTTGGTAGTCCAATATATCCCATTCCAAGTATTGTAATTGTTAAATCTTTTTCTTTTGCTCTTTGTAATAATTCTTTCATCTTTCTTTGCTCCCTTCATGTTAAATACTTTGTAAATACTCTCTTATTCTTTGAGATGTTTTTCCATCTCCATATGGATTATTAGCTTTGGACATTTGTTGATACAATTCTCCTTCTAATAACTCCATATATTTAATTACTTCATTATATTTAGTTCCTACTAATTTTGCTGTACCAGCTTTTATAGCCTCTGGTCTTTCTGTTGTATCTCTTAATACCAATGTTGGTTTTCCTAAACTAGGAGCTTCTTCTTGTACTCCTCCAGAATCTGTCATTATATAATGAGCTCCATCCATTACTGCTATAAATTCTAAGTATTCTAGTGGGTCTATTAATATCTTTCTTTCAAAATTATCTAATACTTTATGGACTACTTCTCTTACTAAAGGATTTAAATGCATAGGAAATACTAAATATAAATCTTCGTGTTTTTCTAAATATTCTCTAACTGCTCTTAAAGTTTTCTCCATTGGTTTTCCCCAATTTTCTCTTCTATGCATAGTCAAAAGAATATATTTTTTATTTTCTATTCCATATTTTTTCTTAATTTCTTCTAAATCTTTTTGTTTATTTTGTTTTACCCAACATAGAGCATCTATTACAGTATTTCCTACTTTTAATATTTTCTCTTTTGGATATCCCTCTTTTAATAAATTTTCTACATTTACATCTGTTGGAGCAAAATGTATGTCTGTAATCGTTCCTACTAACTTTCTATTTGCTTCCTCTGGAAATGGAGAATAAATATTTCCAGTTCTTAATCCTGCTTCTATATGCCCTACTGGTATCTGATTATAAAAAGCTGATAATGCTCCTGTAAGAACAGAAGTTGTATCTCCTTGAACCAATATATAATCAAATCTTTCTTTTTTCATTATCTCATCTAACTTTAGCATTAATCTTCCTGTTAGTTCTGATAATCCTTGTCCTTGTTTCATTATCTCTAAATCATAATCTGGCTTTATTTCAAATAAATCCAATACTTGATAAAGCATCTCTCTATGTTGTCCTGTAACAACAGCTTTTACATCAATATTATTATTTTTTAATTCATGATATACAGGAGCTACTTTTATAGCTTCTGGTCTTGTTCCAAATACTATTCCTACCTTCATGATTTATACCTTTCTTATAAATGTTTCTACTTTTATATTTTTCTTATTAGTTAGAGATATTGCTACTATTTTCTTTCCTTGAATCTCCTCATTATATTTTTGGGAATAAAGATTATCTTGCAATTCTATTTTTAATTTATCAGTATTCAATATTTCAAAAATATAATTTATTGGATTTATTTTGTATCTATTTTTATCTAATTTTTCTAAAACTACCTCATTACTAAAAATCCAATTTATCTCAACCTTTTCAGTATTTAAAATTTCATCTTCTATTCTTATTTCAGAAAAATTATTTTTTAATTTTATAGTTCTGATATGTTTTTTATTTTTTAACTCAATACTTCCTTTTATAACTTTATTCTCATCATCTTCTTCTAATTCAAAAGTTTGTTTAAGTTTATTTACCCATCTAAAACTTCCTACCATAATACTTTGATTTTCTCCTAACCAAACTGTATTATGTGCTCTTGTTCCTCTATAATGACTTCTTTTTTGTTTATCTACATTATAGTTATAGGTTCCAGAGTCAATTAATACATTCTTTCCATCTAATACAAGTTCTATACTCATTCCATCTGAATGTGAATGAAAAATTTGATTTTGATTATGTGTAAAAATATAATTCTTTTCATTTTTATAACAATAATATTTTCCTACTTCAAAAAATTCTTTATTTTTTTCCGATAATCTATTTATTTTTATATCTACTTTATATAGCTGTTTTAATTCTTGAAGCTCTCCATAAATTTCTGCTTTCTCTTTAAAAAAATCATCTAAACTCCTTACAAATTTTGAAAAATTTCTATTATTTAAAAGTAAAAAATACAAACCTTCATCATTATCTCCAAAATCTGGAAATTCTCCATTTGGTTTTTCTATTGAGTTAAAAAACTTAATAGAATTAAAGAAAACTTTTTCTAATTCTTTCTTTAAAAAACTATCTTCTGACTTTATTGAGAAAATATAAAACATAATATACATCTGTAAAGTAAATCTATGATAAGAAAGACTTGCTTCTTCATATGTTCCATCTTGATGAAAATGTTCGATATATTTTTTTAAAATAATTTTACTTTTTTCTATCCATTTATTATTTTCTTCAAAACTTAATATTCTTCCTAAACAATATAGAGCAACAGCTTCTCCAATAACATGATTATTTGGAATACATTTTTCAGTATAAGTAATATCTTCATATATATGTTTCCCATGAAGATACAGTGTCTCTCTATATTTTTCTATAAGTTTTTTATCTCTTGTTTTAAAAATAAAATTTAATATCGAAATACTTCTAATTGCTACTTCTAAATTACTATTCCAATTTATTCCAATATTATAAGGATTTTTTTCTATCCACTTATCCAATAAATCTATTGCTCTTTCCTTTTTATCAATTTGAACTAAATAATTTAAAAATTGTAATCTATTAATTTCCCAAGTAACCTTTATATCTTTATAAGTACCTATTTTTTCTAGAAACCATTCTTTTGAATTTTTATTATCATCTAAAAACTCTTCTTCTAAATTTAACTTTTTATTAAAGATATAAAATTCCTGTTCTATATTAATGTTCGATTTTAAATTATCTTCTTCTAAAATTTTTAAAAAAATTTCTTTTATAGCCAGATTTTTAGGAATCTTTTTTGAGGTTCTTCTCTTCAAAACTCTTAATTTTATTTCTATTTTTCTTTTTAACTTCTCTTGGATTTCACCTTTAAATGTAGCTTCATAATAATTAAAATATTTTTTTAATCCCATCTTTACTACACCTTTTCCAATATTTCCCTATATTTTTTAGCTAGATTACTTCTAGAATAATTAGCTATTAATTTTTCTACATCTGGCTTTATATATTTTTTATCTTCAATATCTCTAATCACTTCAACTAAAACTTCTTCTAAACTTTCTAAGTTATTAGCTCTAAAATAATATTTTCTATCAAACTCTTCCTTTAATATTTTTTTAGCTACTCCTTCTACTCCGTATATAATAGGTTTTTGAGTTGCTAGGTATTCAAATATCTTTGATGGTATGGTCTTTTCAAACATCTTAATATCTTTAAGTTGTAAAAATAAAATATCCACTTCTTCATATAAATTTAATAGTTCTCTTCTTGGAATAGAGGAAATTAATTTTATATTTTTTACTTTTAATTCATTTATTTTATCTTTTATTACTTTTTCTTGACTCCCTTTTCCTATTAAAATAACTTCAATATCATTTCTTTTTTCAACTAAGTCTACTAATATTTTTATATCTTGAGCTATCCCTAAATTACCAGCATATAAAATTTTATATTTTTCTCTTTTTTCTATTTTTATTTCTTTATTTCTAAAATAATCTAATATATAGTCATCTATTCCATTTGTTATTAAAGTCATTTTTTCTTTTGGATATTTACTCTCAAGATATTCTTTAAATCCAGGAGAGTTATATATTAGATAGTCACCTTGCCTATACATGAATTTTTCTAATAATTTTAAGAAAAGATATATGGGATTATATTTTTTCATAACTCCCATATCTAGAACTATATCTGGCCACAAATCCCTAATATCTAATAAAAATTTCTTTTTATTTACTTTTGAAATTATTGCTCCTGCCACACCAACTAAAAGTTGAGGACTAGTAGCTATTATTAAATCACTATCTTTTGAAATCTTAATTCCCACTTTTATAGCTTCATAAAAGAAATTAAAATAATTAAAAGCTCTTTGTATAATATTTTCTTTTAATTTTCTTTTATTTATTCTTATAACTTGAATATTTTTATGTTTAAACTCTTCAAAATTAACTAAATCAATTCTATTGGGATAAGATGCTATTATATTTATCTGATTTTCTTTATCAGCTAATTCTTTAACTATGCTTTCAAATCTAAAGGATGCAGCCCCTAAATCTGGTGTGAAATTATCTAATATAAATGTTAATTTTTTCATCTTATCCCCTCTACATATTTTACTTTAGGAATATATCCTAACTTCTCTCTTGTTAGTTTATTATCAAATTGTAGTGTTCCAAATAATCTTACCATTATATTTGGTTTTACTTTTGTCAGTAACCAAAATATTGGCTGTATCATTGAAACATTTATTCTTTTTAAGCTATAAGCTTTTTCTATTCCCACTACAATTTCTTTTAATGATATATTTTTCTCATCTAAAGGTAAGAATATTCCTTGAGCTTCCTTATCAATCACAAGAGTTGTTAGATACATAAGGTTTTCTATATTTACTAAACTTCTTCTATTTTTATCATAGTTAAATGGTAGAATTGGAAGTAGTTTTACAAACTTTATAAGGCTCTCCATATTTCCTTTTACTCCTTTTCCATATACCATTGGTGGTCTTATTATTCCAACTTTAAAGTTACTATTTTCTAAAGCTTTTAATATTTTTTCGGCTTCCCATTTACTCTCACCATAAGGGTCATTTACAGGATTACACTCTGATTCTTCATTCAATATCATACTATGGTTATAGAGATCTCCATCATATCCATAGACTTTTACTGTACTATAGAATACAAAATGTTTTATTCCCTGTTTTTTAGCTTCTTCTGCTACTTTTTTAGTAAGTTTTGTATTTACTTCAAAGTATTTTTCTCTTGGGGCTCCTTGCATCTGATGAACTAGTGCTGCTAGATGAAGTACTGTATCTACTCCATTAAAATCTATCTCCTCTGGTTTTACTTTCAATAGATCCATAGGAATAATATTGTATTTCTCTTTGTATCTCTTTATAAAGTTACTTCCTATAAAACCAGAAGCTCCTGTTATCATAAGAGTTTTCTTTTTCATTAATACTCAACTCCTATCTTTTTCTCTATCTCTTTTTTCTTCTCTAATAACTCTTTATCTTTTACTATACTGCTATTATCAACCTTATTAGCTATCTTTAAGAATGTTGCTATTATTAGATATATATCGTTCCAAAAACTTCTTGTTGCTACATAGTAAAGATTTAAATCTATCTTGTATGGCATTATTTGCTCTATGTAGAATTTCTCTGGGTCTTTTACCTGATTCATAAGATACTCTTCATCAGAAAATACTATACTTGCTGGAGAAGATATTCCACTTCTTACTTTGAATATTCCTTTATCTCTTTCAGAATAATATTGTAATCTTCTTGGTAATTCTGGTCTTGGACCTATAAAGCTCATATCTCCAATTAAAATATTAAATAGTTGCGGTAATTCATCTAACTTTGTTTTTCTAATTATTTTTCCTATTGGAGTAATAGCACTGCTACTTCCCTTTACCTGTATTCCCTTAGCCTCCTTATCAAAATCTGTTCTCATACTTCTAAACTTATAAATAGTAAACTCTCTCATTCCTATAGTCAGTCTTTTTTGTTTAAAAAGTATAGGTCCTGGAGAAGTTACTTTTATTATTATTCCAACTATTATCATTATTGGTAATAAAATTACAATTCCACAAAAGGAAGCTACTATATCAAATAATCTTTTTAAAAACATTCTCTTTTCCCTTTCTATATGTTACTTTTTCTCTCTAATATTCTTCCCATATCTATCATAGTCATAGCTGAAATTTTACTCTCACTTCCTACTAATACTCTATATGATAGATGGGCATAATCTCCTATTTCACAATCATGTTCTACTATACTTCCTGTATTTATAATTGAACATCTACCTATTTTACTTCCAGGATTAATAACTACCATAGCCCCTATATAACTACCTTTTCCTATCTCACTCATATTACTTACATATGCAGTTTTATGAACTGTTGTTATTAATCTCTCTTCTCCTATCTCTTTAGCTAATTTCTCTCTAAAACTATTATTTCCAATAGCTATATGAAATTTTTTATTTTTATATTTTTTCCACTCGGAGATATTTCCTATTTTCTTTATTCCTGCTATTTCTTCTATCTCTCCATCATCTAAGAAACCTATAACTTTTATATTAACTTTTGGATTAGATAGTATTGCATCTAATACTACCCTTCCATGTCCACCTGCTCCTATTAATATAACTTCTTCCATTAGTTATACTTCACTTCCTTATACGACACTACCAACTCTTTCATTACCTCTTTTATATGCTCTACATTTGGGTTATGTGTGCACTCTTCTAGTTTTGTAAAGAACTTAGTAATATCTACATTTCCATCCTCTATCTTAGTTATAAATATCTTTTTGTTATCTGTCTTTATTGCTGAGTTTACATCATATAGCAGCTCTTCAAAAAGTTTTTCCCCTGGTCTTAGTCCTACCACATCTATACCTACATTGGCATTGGATAGTTTTATCATCCTCTTAGCTAAATCATATATTCTCACTGGTTTACCCATATCCAATATAAATATCTCTCCACCATTACCTAAGCTTCCAGCCTCTATTACAAGTTGGGCTGCCTCTGGTATAGTCATAAAATATCTAGTTATATCCCTATGAGTTAGTGTTAGGTTTTTTCCTTCTTCAATCAGTTTTTTAAATATTGGTATTACAGAACCATTACTTCCCAATACATTTCCAAATCTTACAGCCATAAACTTAGTATTTTTTGATACCTTGTTCATATGCTCAATAACCAATTCACAAGCTCTTTTACTTGCCCCCATTAAGTTTGTAGGGTTTACTGCCTTATCTGTAGAGATAAGTACCATTCTCTCTACTCCATATTTATCAGCACACTCTGCTACCTTTTTAGTTCCAAATATATTATTTTTTATAGCTTCCTCTGGGTTATGTTCCATTAAAGGTACATGCTTATGGGCAGCAGCATGGAATACCACATTTGGTCTATACTTATTAAATAGAAAGTCTACCTTTTCTTCCTCTCTTATATTACAAATCTCAGATACCAAATCTAAATTAGGATATCTTCTCTTTAACTCTAGCTCTAGAAAATATATATCATTTTCATTTACATCTATAGTTACTAATTTTTTAGGATTAAATTTAGCTATCTGTCTTGAAAGCTCCGAACCTATACTTCCAGCTCCCCCTGTTACAAATACTACTTTATTTTCTATAAGTCCTCTTATACTTCCATCATTTATTACTACCTCATCTCTTCCTAACAAGTCCTCTATCCTTACACTTCTAATCTGACTAGATAGTGGCTTATTATCTATCATCTCTGAGATTCCAGGTACTGTCTTTATACTTATACCCTCTATTCCTTGCAGTCTATCTACTACTCTTCCTAGCTCTGTACCATTCATTGATGGTATAGCTATAAGGATCTCCTCTATCTTTTCATTTCTTATTACCTTATCAAAACTCTCCTTATTTCCTAGTACTGGAATATTGTATATAGATGTTCCTATCTTTTTAGAGTCATCATCTATAAAGCCTATCAAATCATATGGAAAGTTTGGATTTACTAGATACTCTCTTGCTAACATAGCTCCAGCTTCTCCAGCTCCATATATTATTGTTCTCTTCTGTTTAGAAATAATTTTCTTATGTTTTCCATAATATCTTTTTAATCTAAAGATATATCTACATAAAAGTTGTATTGACACTGATAATATATATGTCATTACTATTGTAGTTATTGGAAAACTCTTATCTTCATTTATTAACATAATTACTATAAATACCACTGCTGTTACTAAATTTAGTACCAATAGGTTTAGCACATCAAATATATTTGTATAGCTCCAGCTTCTATCACTCATTTTTATGTATATATACCCTATTAAAAATATAGCCAAATAAGTAGCTATATATTCTGCTCTTAATTCATATATGACAAAAAAATCATATTTTAGTATAAAGGCTAGAATAATACCAAATATGATTCCCAATGAGTCTAAAAACACCTTTACAAAGTTTCTCTTATTTATCCAGTTATATGCAGGAAGATTATTATTTCTCTCATATACCCTTTTAAAAACTTTAAAAAGTAACATCTGAATAAGTGAAAATCCTAAGAAAGCTGTAAAAATAGATATATCTTTATAGAAAAAGAGAAATATTACAAATATCATAATATTTACAAGAATAGAATGTGTCTTTGGTTTTTTAGAAAAATCTAAATTATTTGTCAAATGATAAAAAAACAGTAGCAAGACAAAAAGTCCATATGCTGCTGTGTTCATACTAAATCCTGTAATCATAAACATTGTCTGATAGGTTATAAAAAGTAGTGCCGAATAAAAAATCTTGATATTCATAATGTTCTCCTAAAAATTTTTTGTTCTTATGTATTTTACTATTTTTCTTAATAATGTCAATAGAACAAAAATTATTTTTTAATTTTATTTAAAAATTGTTCATTTCTATCAATATTTTTTATCCATAAATTCTTTATTCTTTTTTGGTATTTCTATATATTTAGGATATAATTATATTATCTCTAGAGAAAATATATTTAAAAGTATTGTACTACCTGATAACTTAGCTATTTAATATAATTATTAAAAGAGGATAGACCTCCCTATCCTCTTTCCCTTATACAACTAAATTATTTCCTAAAGAGAGTTTCTCCTTAATAAAAATTTTTTCCTCAGCTTCCAATTAATATTCTACTCTTTTTGCCAAAAATCTTTTTAAACAACAACACTATTATTGTAGATAGTATAATAGTAACTATTCCTAATTCTAAACTTTCTAACATATCCATTCCATTATGGTATCTCTCCCAAAACATTAAGATAAAATAATTGTGTATAAAAAATATTCCAAAGCTACAATCTGCTAATATACTTAAAGATTTTTTTATCATCTTTCCTAAACTATTCTCTACTTTTTCCAATTTCATAAAAACTCCTAAAAAGAAAAGGCAGATAAAAAATTTTTCTGGAGCTACTAAATCTATTCCTTTTATTTCAAAAATACTTTTCTGCATAGTTTCTAAAATATTATATCTTACTTGTAATGTTAAAGTTATTCCCCATAAAATTCCAAGACATAATATATTTTTCTCTAATATATCTCTTGCTCTCTCTTTATTCATAGATATATATATCCCTAAGCAATAAAATGGAGAGAAATATATAAAAGCTTGAAAAATATTTATTGTAAGATCTCTAATAGGTCTTTGAATTATCATGCTTATAATCAATAATAAAAAAACAATTATCCTCTGTCTTCTATCTTCTAACTCTATAAATTTGATAAATATAGGTGAAGCTATAAATAATAACATAGCAAAGGGAATATACCAAGTAGCAGTAAGAGCATTCCCTGATAAATAATAAAGTAATGTATATAGTATTTTATTTTTTTCATATATAAATAAATCTAACTGGTGCTGATGTACTGCATAGATAAGCCCTGGAATAACTACTATAGTATAAGGAAGCAATACATTTTTTAACTTATTTTTCATAAATTTTTTATAATCAAAACCTCTTCTATAGAATATATGATGAAATAGAAAACCTGATATAAATACAAAGGGACTTGTTCCTCCCTTGATAATTGCTTTTATCAATTTTTCTGTTACTGTACTCTCTGGAAAATATAGAAAATGCCCTAACACAACCAGCAATATAGCAAATCCTCTAAAATAGTTAATATAATCTAGATACATACACACCTCCTTAAATTTCCAAAGATTTTACCACACTTTCTTGTCATAATAAGCTCAATTTATTTAATTTTATATTTTTTATTTCACTTGTGTCAAAATTATGTCATTTTTTTATAAAATTGTTCGTTTTAAATTATATTTCGATATAAAAAGTACAACATAGTTTACATCACTATTTTTCTATAATTTAAGTTTTACTTTTAGAATAAAGCTTTCTTTTTTTATTACAACCGTTTTATATAATATATTATTTTAATTATATTTAACCTTTAATTTTACATTTTGTTTTTTTGCTGAAAAAAACAGTTGCTTTTTGAGAACGAAAAATATATAATCAAAGCATGTTCTCGAGTACAAAAAACAAAAATAAATATACTAATATCTAAATGGAGGAATATGGATTTATGAAAAGATTAGCATTACTTACACTTTTTTGTTCACTTGCTACTGGAGTTATTGCAGCACCTAATGATGGTTGGAATGAAGGAATGATTTTATTTAAAAAAGGAGATACTACAAATACAAATTATTATAGAATTCCTGCTATTACAACTACTTCCCAAGGTACTATAATTGCAGTAGCTGATTATAGACACGATGGATATGGTGATATTGGATTAAATACTGGTGTTGATTTTGCCATAAAAATTTCTCATGATGGTGGAAATACATGGAGTGATAAAACTATTATTACTCCTGAAAATGGATTAGGAATATCAGATCCTGCTATTGTACACAATAGCGACACTGGTCGAACTTTTCTTTTTAGATACCAAAATGATAAATTTATAACTACTAAGCCTACCAGTGAAAAATCTGATTTTTTTATGTATACCTCAGATGATGGTGGAAAAACTTAGGATAAAGGTCAAAGTTTGAAAGATTTAACTCCAGAAGGATATAAATATGTATTACAAGGACCTGGAAGTGGAATGTATTACAATGGTACTATTTATATGCCTATTCAAGCCTGGCACCATGAAAAAGACCAACCTGATAAATCTACTGCTACTTCTGGCTTTATATATAGCACTGACAATGGAAAAACTTGGAATTCAGCAATTTTAAGACCTGAAAATTATCCTGTGGGAGCATTTGGAAAACCTGATATAAGTAGTGAAAGTAATATATTTCACCATAATGGAAAAATATATTTAGCTGCTAAACCTGAAACTAGCAGGGAATCTAAAAAAAGAGTTGTTTATGCTACTTCTGATAATGGAAAAACTTGGGAAAGAGTTGAAGAAAATTTTATTCCTGATGATGTTGCAGCTTGTGAAAGTAGTAGTTTATCCTTAAATGATAAAGTATATTTAGTTGCTTATACTAAAGATAAACCTGAAAGAAGAACAGGAGTATTTCTTACTACTAATACCGGAAAACATCTTCAAATTTTTGATACGAAAATAGATGGTTATACTTCTATGTCTCAGGACCTAGATAATCTTTATATTTTCCATGAAGGAAAAGCAGGAGAAGGAGAAATGCTTTTCAGAAGATTTGATATCTCTGCTAAAGAATATGCTAATATCAACGCTCAAATTCTTAATAGAGGTACTGACCTACTTGATGTACAAGATAAACTGTTTGCTAGTAGATCGTACTTAACTGGAGAATATGCTAGTCAAGATAACTCTGGAGTAGAAGCTGTTATCTTAAATGGTAATTATAAAATTGGGGCTTTTCATAAAAATTCTAAAGAAAATAGTAAAGATGTATATAGAACTATAGAGTACAATACTGAAGATACTACCTTAGTTCTTTCTCAAGATAATGACAAATAATGATAATATTTTTGCTGGATATCAATATACTAAACTAAGTTATCTAAACGGAAGTAAAAATGATATCAATTCCTTTGTTATTGGTTACTCTTTAAATCATAAATTTGAAAATGATTTTGGGTATAATCTAGGAATAAATGGTATCTATAGTAACAATAAATTAGATAGAAATGAAGCTGAAGGATTAGGTAAATCAGCAAGTTTTGATTCATATAGTATATCTTTAAAAAATGAGATATATAGAGATATAAAAGTTCAAGAAAATACTAATCTTAATCTAGCTACTGGTCTAAGAACTACTTACTTTGGACATGATGATATAAAAGAAAAAAATGGAAATGGATTTAATGATGCTTATGTTGATAGCTCTACAAATTTCTCTAATGAAATATATCTTAAAGTCAGTGCTGAACATGACATAAGATTTAATGAGAAATTTGCTGCTAAAATAGGAGCAAATGTTGGATATAATAAAGAACTTATGAATGTTGATGATTGGAGAGATAAATTTACTATTTTAGATGTTGAAAAAGAGTATGCTAGACCTATTGAAAAACATAGTGCTGGAGTAGCAAATGCTGGTTTCCATCTAACTTTAGATTTTGCTGATAAAGTAGAAACTACTCTTGCTTATACTGTTGATTCTACTGGAGAAGGTATAACTACTGGTAGACTAACTTACAAATTCTAATATTTTTAAAATATAATTCAACCAAAGAGAGAGATAACTAATATCTCTCTTTTTTACATTATAGATTTCTCAGTAACATACTATTTACATTTAGTATCAAATATATGAATAATATCTATTACCTAGATTAGGCATAGCACTAATCTCACTTATTATTATTACTCAATAGAAACTTCTTTATTTTTAGCTAATATATTATATATGGAATTTGATTTTTTTAATTTTAAAACACCAAAAGATATTCAATTAGAAATTTCTAAAAATGTAAGACTTAGAAGAAAAAAGATGAAGAAGCTTTAGCTATTGCAAATAATATAAAAAAATAGTTGAAAAAAATTTGAATATTTTTTTGAAAAAGAATTCTGATACTATCTAATTTCTTATTGACTTTTTTACTATAAGTGCTATAATTATACAATCAAATATGCTGTTTTTTTAATAATGAATTACTAAAAAAATAATACAAATAAAAAATATAGTTTAAAAGGGAGGAAAGATTATGAGTTTATTAGTTTCTTTTATTTTAGTACTTGCAGCTCTAGTTATAGGAGAGATAATTTCTACAAAAACAAAAGCTATCATTCCATCAGTTTTTATAACTGCAGTACTTTTTTTAGTGGGATATTGGACAATATTTCCAGCAGATATCATTGCTAAGGCAGGATTTTCCACAAATATAATTTATCTATCTATGTATTTTTTGATAACTCATATGGGTACTATGCTCAGTGTTAGAGAGTTAATTGCACAATGGAAAACACTAGTTATATCTATATTTGGAATCTGTGGCATCTGTATTGGTACTCTTTTACTAGGACAACTTTTCTTTTCTTGGGATATGCTAGTAGTTGCTACTCCGCCACTTACTGGAGGAGTTGTTGCATCTATAATTATGTCTGAAGCTGCAAAAGCAAAAGGATTAGAAACATTAGCTGTACTAGCTGTAGGTATGTATGTTATGCAAGGATTTGCTGGATATCCACTTACTGCTATTACTTTAAATATGGAAGGAAAAAGATTAGTTGAAAAATTTAGAAAAGGGGAGCTTCAACTTATAAAAAAAGATGAAAATACAACTGTAGAGAAAAAACTTATACCACCTATTCCTAAAAAATTTCAAAGTACTTATGTATTTTTACTACAACTAGGAATTTTATCTCAAATTAGTCTTTTTATAGCTAACCTTACTAACAAGGCAGTATCTGAATTTGTTATCTGTTTAGTTGTTGGAGCTATAGCTGCTGAACTTGGATTTATTGAGAGAAAACCACTTAATCTATCAGGAACTTTTGGTTTCTTTATGACTGGTCTAATGGCTTTTATCTTTGGTGGTCTTGCACAAGCTACTCCTGAGATGATAAAAGAGTTAATTGTTCCATTTATAGGAATTATCGCTTTTGGAGTTATAGGTTTAGTAGTTCTTTCTATCATAGCAGCAAAAATATTTAAAGAGTCTATTCCTATGTCAATAGCCATATCTTTAAATGCACTATATGGTTTCCCAGTTAACTATACACTAACTAATGACGCTGCTAAAGCCATTGGAAAAACAGATGAAGAGGTGGAGTTTTTAATAGAGTCAATGTTGCCAAAGATGTTAATTGGAGGATTTGCTTCTGTTACTATTATTTCAGTTGTTATTGCTGGAGTATTTGCTAAAATGTTATAGAACTAAGGGGGAGAAATATGAATATTAAAGAATTAGCAGAAAAAAATAGAGATTACGTTATCAATCTAAGAAGGGAATTTCATCAAATTCCAGAACCTAGCCTAGAGGAATATGAAACTTCTAAAAGAATCCAAGAAGAATTAGATAAAATGGGGATAAAATACAAAGTGGTAGCTAAAACTGGTGTTATTGCTGAAATAGGTGGAAAACAACCTGGAAAAGTAGTAGCTCTTAGAGCTGATATTGATGCATTACAAGTTACTGAATGTACTGGTGTAGACTATGCCTCTAAACATCCTGGTATGATGCATGCTTGTGGACATGATGGACATGCTTCTATGCTATTAGGTGCTGCTAAAATTTTAAAAGAAATTGAAGGAGATATCAAAGGAACTGTTAAACTTTATTTCCAACCTGGGGAAGAGGTTGCACAAGGTGCTAAACTTATGTTAAAAGAGGAACCTTTAAAAGGAGTAGCAGATGGATGCTTTGCTATACACCTTTGGGCTGATATTCCAGTAGGTAAAATCTCTATAGAAGAGGGACCTAGAATGGCATCAGCTGACCTTTTAAAAATAGAGATAAAAGGAAAGGGAGGACACGGCTCTCTACCTCATCAAGCTATAGACTCAGTAGTAGCTGGTTCTGCAGTTGTTATGAATTTACAATCTATAGTTAGTAGAGAGATTAGTCCTTTAGAATCTGCAGTTGTTACTATTGGTTCTTTCCAATCTGGAACTAGATTCAATGTCATCTCCAATCAAGCTACATTAGAAGGAACTGTTAGAACATTTAGTAAAGAAACTTGTAAAAATATAGAAAACGCAATAAGAAGAATTGTAAAATCTACTTGTGAAGCTTATAGAGCTGAAGGAGAGGTATTCTATACTTATGGAACTACCCCTGTAATCAACGATCCAACTTGTTCTAAAGTAGCTGAAGAAGCTGTAGAAAAATTACTAGGTAAAGAGGGAGTAGCAAAATTTGAAAAGATTACTGGTGGAGAAGATTTCTGTTACTTCTTAGATGAAGTTCCTGGAGTATTAGCCTTTGTAGGAATAAACAATCCTGAAAAAGCAGCTAACTATCCACATCATCATGAAAAATTTAATATGGATGAAGATGGATTAGTATATGGTATGGGATTATATGCTCAATTTGCCATAGATTTCTTAAATAAATAGTAAATAAAAAAGGGTAGGATACTTTCCTGCCCTTTCTTATCCATCTACTTTTAAATTATTAATTAAAAGAAGAGAATCTTCTTTTCTTTCTAAAAGCTTTAATTCTTTTAAATATTGTATATCTCTATCTATTGTTCTTTTAGTTATATTTAGTTTTATAGCTAATTCTTCAATTGTTATTTCAGAGTTTTCAGATATAATTTCTAAAATTTTTAATAACCTTTCTCTTCTTTTTTTGGTTTTTACATCTATTTTAATATTTTGAACGACATTTTGAGAATTTTTTTTATTTAAAAAGCTATCTTTAATATATAGTCTTGTTATAAAATAATTTCTATCCTCATCAGTTTCAAATTCTGGTTTTGGTGATCCATTTTTTTCCAATGCTCTTAATATTTTTCCAAATCCAGTATTTCTTCCCTCAGTTAAATGTAATTCCTTTAAAAACTCTCCTATTCTACGGTTTCTATATCTTCTATTTACTACCCGATAGTTTCTTAATCCCTCTATTGTTATAGAACGATCTGGTCCAGGAAAACTTAATATCTCTATCTTATCTGGTTCTACTCTCACTTCAATTGGTTCTCTTACATCATATCCTTTATGATAAACAGCATTTGCTAAGGCTTCTTCTATTGCTGCAAAAGGATAATTGTAATATCTATCACTTTCAGCCCTATCTGGAAATTCTACAACTTCTATTTGTGTATATGGAAAAAATTTATCTGGTTCCATATTAAAAAATAGTAATCCTATATTTTTAGGTTTTCTATATTCTGGGAGAGTATTTACTATTCCCATATTTTGACAAATGCTATAGAACTCTTCATTTTCTATGCTATTTATTAAAGAACTTTTTACCTTTGTTAAATAGCTTTTTATTAAAGTTACATTTAAATCCTCTAATTCTGATTGTTGATTTACTCTATCATCAAAAGGTATTTTATTTGCTAGAGAATATAGTAGATTCTCTTCACTTAAAGATGGCATAATTGTACTAGCCATTCTTCTTATATATGGTATTTTCTCTGTACTTGCAGTCGCTTTTCCATTACTATAAGTAAAGCTTTTAGGAGATTTATATGGTCTTAAATCTCCTCCTGGAGCCCAAATTACTATTAGTTTTCTTTCTTGAAAATCTACTACTTCTACAACTGGCAAATACTCTGGTTGTATCATTTTACATTTATTCAATAGATCTTTTAATATATCATCTACTTTATCAATTGGTATGCCCTTTATTGGAAATTTTGGACGTCCATTTTCTTCCTCTACTCCTAATATTAAATATCCTCCACCCCAATTATAATATCATTAGCAAAAGCACAAATTGTTTTTAAAGAAGCTTCTGGCTTCCAACTTTCCTTAAACTCTATTCTACCCCACTCTACAACACTTCCAGAAAGTAATGTATTTATATTAGTTGGTAATCCCATTTTTATCTCCATTCTTTTTATTTTATTATAACATTTACTTTCTATTTTTTAAAGATAATACAGATAAATAAAAAAGGGTAGGATACTTTCCTGCCCTTTCTTTTACATATTAATTTACTTTATAACATTCATTTTTATAGCTTTGAATTTACAAGTATCAAAACAGATTCCACATCCTACACATTTTTCAGTGATTACATGGTGTTTTTCTTTTACAGCTCCTTCAATAGCTCCTACAGGACACTTTCTAGCACAAGCTGTACATCCCTTACAATTCTCTTCTATAATCTCAGCTTTCTTAGGTTCTACATCACTAACAATAGCTTTTGTAGGACATTTAGTAGCACAGATTCCACAAGAGATACATTTAGCTGGATCTATCTTAGCTAAGTTATTTTCAACTGTAATAGCTCCTACTGGACAGTTCTTAGCACAAATTCCACATCCTATACAAGCTGTAGTACAAGCTTTTTTAGCTGCTGCTCCTTTTTCTTTAGAAGAGCAAGTAACAGTTACTTTTTTACTTTGTGGTAACATAGCTATTACTTTCTTTGGACAAGCTTTTTGACAAAGTCCACAAGAGATACATTTATCTTCATCAACTTCAGCTATACCTTTCTCATTTACTTTGATAGCTCCTACTGGACAAACTTTCTCACAATCTCCATGTCCTAAACATGAATATACACAAGATTTATCTCCACCAGCATAAAGCATCATAGCAGCACAAGTTTGTAACTCTCCATCAAATTTATATATCTTAGTAGTTCTAGTATTATCACCTTGACATAGTACTCTAGCTACAACTTTTTCAGAAGAAACATCTACTGATGCTCCCATAATCTCTCCAATTTTAGCTGCTACAGCTGCTCCACCAGGTGCACATAATGACATTGGTGCTCCTTGTTCTACTATTGCAGCTGCATATCCAGAACATCCTGGAAATCCACATCCTCCACAGTTTGCCCCTGGAAGAATTCCACTGATTGCTTCTATTTTTGGGTCTACTTGCACTTCGAATTTAATAGAAGCAAATGCAAGGAATAGTCCCATAGCAAGTCCTGTTAACCCCAACACAATGGCTGGTATTAATACTGCCTCCATATTAACCTCCAATAATTTTTATATTTGCATACCACTGAATCCCATAAATGCCATAGCAAGTAATCCTGCACAGATAAAGGCAATAGGAATTCCTTTGAATGGAGCTGGAATTGCTGAATACTCTATTCTTTCTCTGATTCCAGCAAGTAAAACTAATGCTAGTGAGAATCCCACTGCAACTGCAAAACCATTTACAACAGTTTCAATAAAGTTATATCCCTCTTGAATATTGATGATGGCAACTCCTAGCACTGCACAGTTTGTAGTGATAAGAGGTAGGAAAACTCCTAGTGCTTTATATAGTGATGGTGATGTCTTAGCAATAGCCATTTCAACAAATTGAACTAATGCTGCAATTATCAGAATAAAAGCAATAGTTTGAAGATATCCCAATCCAAATGGAGCTAATAAAAAATGATAAACAAGCCAAGTAACTGCAGAAGCAATAGTTATAACGAATGTTACAGCCATTCCCATTCCTAAAGAAGCATCAACTTTTTTAGATACTCCCATAAATGGACAACATCCTAAGAACTTAGCAAAAATAACGTTATTTATAAATATTGAACCAATAATTATACTGAATAAACTACCAAAACTCACGATTATCCCTCCTTACTCTTTTTCATTTCAAGATAGTTAAGGAAAGCTTTTATAAAGGCAATAGTAATAAATGCCCCTGGAGCTAAGATAAATATAAGAGCTGGTGAATAAGATTCAGGTGTTACTCTTATACCAAATACAGTTCCGTTTCCTAAAACTTCTCTAATCATTCCTAATACTGTTAATGAAAGAGTAAATCCAAGTCCTGAACCAATACCATCTAAGAAAGATGCAAATACACCATTTTTAGATGCAAAACTTTCAGCTCTTCCAAGTACAATACAGTTAACAACGATAAGAGGAATAAATAGTCCTAGTACTTTATATAAGTCTGGAGTATATGCCTCCATTACCATTTGAACTATAGTAACTAGTGATGCAATTATCATAATATATGCTGGTATTCTTACTTGTGATGGTATTACACTTTTAAATGCAGATATCAATAAGTTAGAACAAGCAAGAACTGCAATAACAGCAAGTCCCATTGATAATCCGTTCATAGCTGAACTTGTAACTCCAAGTGTAGGACATAATCCTAAGAATAATACAAATATAGGGTTTTCTTTAAAAATTCCTGATATTATTATTTTTCCATAATTAGTTTTCATTATTTACTCACCCCAGTTTCATAAGCTTTTAAAGCTCTGATAAGTCCTGTGTAAACAGCAGTTGGAGATATAGTAGCTCCTGCAAAAGCGTCCACAGATTTATTAAACTCGTAAGATGAATCTTTTCCAATCCAGTGGTCTTGCCACTCAATTCCAGCAACTTTAGCTCCTAATCCCGGAGTTTCAGCTTGGTTTGTAACTCTTACTCCTGCAATTTTACCATCTAAAGTTACTCCTAAGATAAATGTTATATCTCCAGCATATCCTGGCTGAGCAACAGTTGTAACATATCCTACTTTATTTCCATTAGCATCATATCCAGGTACAAATTCTAATCCTTCAGCTGTAACAGCTTCATCTGCTTTAAATTCATTTGCTGCTGTTAAAACTTGTCTTTTTGCTTCATTTTGAGCTTTTTCATTATTTTGTGCAATAACTGTTTTTGTAAAATCATTTACTAATCCTAATACTCCAGCTGAGACTGCAGCTATTACTAATAGAACTAGTCCATAGTGTACAAATCTATTTTTCATTAGCTTTCACCTCACCAAATTTTTTAGGTTTAGTATATCTATTGATTAGAGGTACAACTCCGTTCATAATTAAGATAGAGTATGCAACTCCTTCTGGATATCCACCTTTCATTCTAATCATTGATATTAGAAGTCCTAAAAGTAATGCATATATAATCTTTCCTTTTGGAGTATGTGGACTTGTAACCATATCAGTAGCCATATAGAAAGCTCCTAAGAAAAGTCCTCCTGAAAGGATATGCATTAATGGGTCTCCACCCATTGCCCAAGTTAATACAAATACTGTACCAATTATTATTGCTGGTACTTTCCAATCTATTTGTTTTTTATAGATTAGGTAAATTCCACCTATCAATAATGCAAGTGCTGAAGTTTCTCCTAGACATCCTCCCATTCTTCCTATGAAAGCTTGAACATATTGGTTTCCACCTTCTAGTAGAGCTGAGTCTAATGAGATTCCTCTCTTCATAGCATCAAGTACTGTTGCTCCAGCTTTTCCATCATAAGCAAATGTAGTGATAGCTACTGGCCAAGAAGCTTGTACAAATGCTCTTCCTACTAATGCAGGGTTAAATACATTGTGTCCAAGTCCTCCAAATACCATTTTTCCAAGTCCAATAGATACTACACAACCTACAACTACATATTGTAATGGCATAATAACTGGAATTACAAATGAAAATAATATTCCTGTGATGATAGCACTTCCATCAAATATAGATGGCTCTTGCCCCATTACTTTTTGACATAAATACTCAGTAACCATACAAGTAAGTATTGATACTGCTGTTACTATAAATGCTCTTATACCAAATACATAAACAGCAAATAAGAATGCTGGTATTAGTGATATAATTACATCATACATTACTTTTTCAACTGTTTCTGATGTTCTTATATGAGGTGATGGCCCCATTTTCAAAATATTAGTCACTTTGCCCTCCTGATAACTCAATAACAATTTCTGTTATCTTTTAATTTACTTTTTCATTGCTCTTAATTTTGATTTTCCTATTTTTATAGCCTCTGTTAATGGTCTGTTAGCAGGACAAATATATGCACAAGAACCACACTCAATACAATCCATTAAATTATATTGTCCTAGTTGTTCCCATTGCTCAAATGATGCAAGTCTTGCAAACATAAGTGGCTCTAATCCCATAGGACATGCTTCTACACATTTTCCACAACCTATACAAGGTCTTGTTTTATATGGGTTAGTTTCTTCTTTCGTAAGAGCTAATAATCCAGATGTTCCTTTAATAACAGGAGCTTCTTCAGAGAATTGAGCCATTCCCATCATTGGTCCTCCCATTACTAGTTTATCTACAACTTCTCTATTTACTCCACAATAGTCTAAAATATATGAAAATGGTGTTCCTATTGCTACTTTTACATTTTTAGGATTAGCTATTGCTTTTCCAGAAACTGTAACTACTTTCTCAATTAGTGGAATTCCATTTACAATACCATCATAGATAGCTGCTGCTGTTCCTGTATTTTGTACTACAACTCCTACAGCTGATGGAAGTTTTCCAGATGGAACTTGTCTATCTAAAACAGCTTTTATAAGTTGTTTCTCTCCTCCTTGAGGATATTTTGTTTTTAACGGTGCTATCTCAATACCAGTACCTTCTGCTGCCTTTTTCATAGAAGCAATAGCTTCAGGTTTATTTTCTTCTATTCCTACTATAGCAGTATTTACTCCTAATATTTTCTTAATAATTTTTATACCATTTATTATTTTTTCTGGATGTTCTAACATAAGTCTGTTATCTGAATTAAGATAAGGCTCACACTCTGCTCCATTTAATAATAATGTATCAATTTTTGCATCTGCTGGAGGATTTAATTTGATATGAGTAGGAAAACTTGCTCCTCCTATTCCTACTATACCCTTCTCTCTTATCATAGCAAGTAAATCTTTTTTATCAGCAGTTTCCCAGTTTTCTATTTTTGGTAATTCTGCCCAAGTATCTTGCTCATCATTTTCAATCATGATAGTTTTTATTCTTCCCATTAAAGGAAAAACATGCTCTTCTATCTTTTTGATTGTTCCACTTACTGGGGAATGAATAGGTGATGACATAAAAGCTTGAGAATCAGCTATTTTTTGTCCTTTTAAAACCTTATCACCAATTGCTACAAGTGGATCTAATGGTGCTCCTATATGTTGTAATAGTGCTACATACAACATTTTTGGTGCTTTTAATTCTTCAACAGCCATATTTTCTGTTTGAACTTTATTTTCAGGCGGATGAACTCCTCCTCTGAAACCAAAAAATTTCATAATAAATCTCCTTTCTTTTTAAAGTTAACTGTTACTAAACTAAGTTTACCACATTTATCACTAATTCTCAATATTTTTTAGAAATTTTTTTAATTACTTTTTGTTATATTTCTGCATTATTTTTCCAATTTCAATATCTTGAATAATATCAATTGCGCATTTACTTGCATTTTCTATCATCATTGTAACCTCTTCTTGTTCACTTTTACTAAACTGTCCCAATACAAAGTCAATAGTATTATCTTTTGGTTTCCCTATTCCACATTTTATACGTAAAAATTCATCTCCTAAGTGAGAAATAATAGATTTTATTCCATTATGTCCACCAGAACTTCCCTTCTCTTTTACTCTTAATTTTCCAACTGGAAGATCCATATCATCATAAATTACAACTAAATCAGTTTTAGGATTTAATTTATAGAAATTTATTACTTCTATTATTGAATTTCCACTAAGATTCATAAAAGTTTGTGGTTTTAGAAAAAGAACTTTTTCTCCATCAATATTTTTTTCACTAATAAGCCCTTGAAATTTTTCCTTTTCGTTTGTTATACTAAGCTCTTTCTGAAGATGGTTTATCACTTCAAATCCTATATTATGTCTTGTTTTTTCATATTTATTTCCTGGATTTCCCAGCCCTACTATCAACTTCATTCTTTACTTCTCCTTTTAACACTCTGCATTAAATGTAAATTTTGCAAGTCCTCCTAATGAGGTTTCTTTATATTCCTCTTTTAAATCCTTTCCTGTTTCTCCCATAGTTTTTACAACTTGGTCAAAAGTTACTTTATGTTTTCCATCTGTATATAAACTATATGCTGCTGCATCTAAAGCTCTTGCTGCAGCTGCTGCATTTCTTTCTATACAAGGTACTTGTACATAACCTCCTACTGGGTCACAAGTAAGTCCTAAGTGGTGCTCTAATGCCATCTCTGCTGCATACTCTATCTGAGCTAATGAACCTCCAAGTAAGAAACAGGCCATAGCTGCTGCCATTGAGCAAGCTGAACCTACCTCTGCTTGACATCCACCCTCTGCTCCAGAAATAGTAGCATTCTCTTTTATAAGATTTCCTATAAGTCCTGCTATTGCTAAGCTTTTTATAATTTCATCCTCTTGTAAGTCATACTCTTCTCTAAGAGCATATAAAAGTCCAGGTACAACTCCACAAGCTCCACATGTTGGAGCAGTTACAACCTTTCCTCCGCCTCCATTTTCCTCTGATACAGCTAAAGTATAAGCAAATATTCTTCCTAAAAATCCACCTCTACTATGATTATTTCTAGCCTTTCTATAGAAATTTGAAGCTTTTCTTGGATATTTAAGTGTTCCAGGTAGTACTCCAGTAGTATTAATTCCTCTTTCTACTGCCTCTTTCATAGCTTCCCAAATCTCTTTTAAAAATTCAAATATCTCTTTTCCTTCACACTCTATAACATATTCCCATAACTCTTTTTGATTATCTTCACACCATTTTTTTATCTCATCCATAGAGTTTAGCTGATATATAGCTTGAGCCCCTTTTCTTTCTTGATAGTGCTCCATTATTGTTCCTCCACCAACAGAGAATACCAACCACTCATCTATTTGATTATTATCTTTATCAAAAGCTTTAAATAACATTCCATTAGTATGATATCTATGAACTACCTCAGGTTTCCATAATATATCTGTTGGAATAGGTTTCATAGTTTCAATTATTATCCAATCTGTCAAATGTCCTTTTCCTGTTAAAGCTAATGAACCATATAGTTCTACTTCAAATCTTGCTGCATTTGGATTTTTAGCTTTAAATTTTTTTGCTGCCCTCTCTGGTCCCATAGTATGCGAGCTTGATGGTCCATTTCCAATTTTAAATAATTCTTTTAGTGTATCCATTTATATTCCCCCTCCATTTTATCTTAAAAGAGAGTAGCTAAAACTCTCCTAAGTTTTTACTACTCTCTAATTTCACTACTGTCTTATCTCTCCATTATAATCTTTAGAGATAGTTGCAAGTATCTTCTCAATTGCACTATTTATCTCTTTTTCATCTAAAGTTTTTTCTTTATTTCTTAAAACTATACTTATAGCAACAGACTTCTTATTAGCTTCTATTTTATCTCCTTCATATACATCAAATATATCTATCTTTTCTATTATAGGAGACACTTTTTTCAAGCTTTCTATCATATTACCTACAAGTACATCTTTAGAAAGAACAATAGCTAAATCTCTAGTAACCTCTGGATATTTTACTATTTTCTCATATTTATTAGAATTTTTCATATATTTTACACATTTAGTTAAATCTATCTCTGCAATATATACTCTCTCTCTCTTTATTTCCATCTTCTCTTGAATATCTGGATGAATCTCTCCAAATACTCCAATTATATCATTACCTATTTTTAATTCAGCACTTCTTCCAGGATGGAAATTATAATTAGAACTTCTTTCTAACTTATATCTAGCTATTCCCATATATTCCATAAGCTTTTCTACATAACCTTTAATAGTATAGAAATCATATGCTTCTGGTTTTGGATTCCATAGTGTTCTCTCTGGTCTTCCAGCAAGTCCTATACAAACTCTTAAATCTTCATTTGCTAACTCTTCTGCTGGTGAAAATACTCTCGATACTTCACAAAATCTTAAATCAAATTGGTTTCTGTTTATGTTATCTCTTATATTTGAAAGTACACTCCACATAAGTGTTGGTCTTAATATTGCCATATCTTCACTCAATGGATTTTTTATCTCTATTACTCTCTCTTTTATATTTAAAATATCCACTACATTTTTAGGAATAAATGAGTAGTTGATAACTTCTTGAAGTCCAATCTCTCTTAAAATTTCTTTTGTATTATCTATTAAATCTATATTCTCAGTTTTTTTACCAGCTTGAATATTTTCTATTGGCATTACTGGTTCTATATTTTCAAAACCATACATTCTTATTATCTCTTCATAGATATCAGCAGTTCTTGTTAAATCCCCTCTATATGTAGGTGGAATTACAACTAATGTATCTTGCGATAGTGTTCTTATTCCTAATCCTAAATTACTTAAAATCTTTCCTACTACATCTGGAGAAAGTTCTTTTCCTATAAATTTATTTAATTTTTCTAAGCTCAATGGAATCTCATATTTTTGTGGTTTTTCAATATATTTATCTATTGCACCATCTAATATCTCTCCATTAGCAATTTCAGCTATCAATGCCATAGCTCTTTCACTTGCATCTGGAATTCCCTCTATGTCTATTCCTCTTTCATTTCTATATGAAGAATCTGTTGAAATTCCTAATCTTCTTCCTGTTTTTCTAATATTTTCTGGTGTAAAATATGCTACTTCCAAGAATATATTTTTTGTTTCAGAAGTTATTTCTGTTCCTATTCCTCCAATTATTCCTGCTATTGCAATAGCTTTTTCATCATCTGCTATTACTAACTCTCCATTAGTTAACTCTCTTTCAACTCCATCAAGAGTAGTAATTTTTTCTCCCATTTTAGCTTCTCTTACAACTATACTTCCATTAGCTACTTTATCTAAGTCAAAAGCATGTATAGGTTGATTATATTCAAACATAACAAAGTTTGTTATATCTACTACATTATTTATAGGTTTTAATCCCATAGCTCTTATTCTCTTCTTTAACCACTCTGGAGACTCTCCTACAGTAACATTTCTTATTACTCTTCCCATATATCTTTTACATCTATCTTTATCATCTATATTTACTTTTGCCACTTTTGTAGTAGGATCAATAGCCTCAGTATAAGTAACTGATGGGTATTTTACTTTTCTTCCATAATAAGCTGCTATCTCCCTTGCTATTCCTATATGTGAAAGACAATCAGGTCTATTTGGAGTGATTTCAAGTTCAAATATTACATCATCTAAACCTGCATATTTTCTATATTCTACACCTATTGGAGCATCTTCTGGAAGGATTATTATTCCATCTCCATCCTCTCCTATTCCAAGCTCAACTTGAGAACAAAGCATTCCAAATGATTCTACATCTCTTATTTTACTCTTTTTAATTTTAAAATCTCCAGGAAGTACAGCTCCTATTTTAGCTACTACTACTTTATCCCCTAATTTATGATTTGGAGCTCCACATACTATTTGTAATGGCTCTTCCTCTCCTATATTTACTTTTACAAGTGTTAACTTATCAGAGTTAGGGTGTTTTCCATACTCAACTATATGCCCTATTACTACATTATCAAGTCCTTTTCCTTGAATATCTATGGCTTCAACTTCTTGACCTATCATAGTTAAGGCATTATCTAACTCTTTTATATCCTCTTTTATATCTACATACTGTTTTAGCCAGTCTAAAGAAATTAACATTATTCTCCTCCAGAATTACTTAAATTGTTTTAAAAATCTTACATCATTTTCAAAGAAAGCTCTTAAGTCATTTATTCCACGTCTTAACATAGCTACTCTTTCTATTCCCATTCCAAAAGCAAATCCACTTACTTCATCTGGGTCATATCCAACAGCCTTTAGAACCTCTGGGTCTACCATTCCACAACCCATTATTTCTACCCAACCACTATCTTTACACATTCTACAACCTTTTCCTTTACATACAGCACATTGAATATCTACCTCTGCAGATGGCTCTGTAAATGGGAAGAAGTGTGGTCTAAATCTAACTTCTGTATCTCCAAACATTTTCTTTAATGACTCTGTTAATATTGCTTTAAAGTTTGCAAATGATATATTCTCTCCTATCATAAGTCCTTCCATTTGATGGAACATAGGTGTATGAGATATATCATAGTCTGGTCTATATACTTTACCTGGGCATATCATTCTAAATGGTGGTTTATGCTCTAACATATATCTTACTTGTACTGGTGATGTTTGAGTTCTTAAAACAACATCATCATTTATATAGAATGTATCTGTAATATCTCTTGATGGATGAGTATCTGGTATATTTAAAGCATCAAAGTTATACTTTACTAACTCTACCTCTGGTCCATCAGCTACATCAAATCCCATTTCTATAAAAATCTCTTTCATAAAATTCATTGTCTCTGTAATAGGATGAGTAGTTCCTAATACATTTCTCTTTCCTGGAAGAGTTATGTCTATTACCTCTTCAGCTAATCTTTTATTTTTTTCTTTTTCTTTTAATTCACTATTTTTATTTTCTAGTGCTGAATTGATAAACTCTCTAAGTTCATTAACTAATTGACCTACAACTGGTCTTTCTTCAGGAGTAAGATTTTTCATTCCTTTTGAAATCTCTGTCAATTCCCCTTTTTTTCCAAGTAATTTTACTCTAATCTCTTCTAATTCTTGTAAAGATTCTGCTTTTTCAATATTTAATCCAGCAGTTTCTTTTAGCTGTGCTACCTTTTCTTTCATTTTTCCTCCCTAGTTTAAAAGGCTTTTATATTTTAAAATTTTTATATACTTTTATGATAAAACTGGAATTTGCCTCCATCTATTTCCAATATACCATATTCTCTCCCATATACAGCTCCTGGATTAAATAGTGTAATTCCATTTTTTGAAAACAGATATTGAATATGAGTATGACCAAATATAACAATATCACATCCTAATAATTTTCCTCTCTCCTCTATTGAGATATAATTATATTTTACTCTGTATTCATGACCATGAGCCAGAAGGATTTTTAATCCCTCCAGCTCAAATACCATCTCATCATCATATTTTCTATCAAATATATCACAATTTCCACGTACTATATAATACTTAGAATTTGGACATACAAAGGAAAGCTCCTCTCCATCTTTGCTATGGTCTCCAGCACAGATAACAACATCTGGTTTCTCTTTTTCATATATTCTTATAAGTGTGTCTAATCTTTGATGTGAATCTGAAATTACCAAAACTTTCATCTTTACTACCTAATTTTATCCTATAAATATAGGTGCCTTTCCTTTTTCTAATAATTTTATACCATTTTTTCCTATAATTTTTTCAAAGAAATAGCTTTTACTTAAATTTCCCATAATAAATAGATCCGCTTCATCTACTCTCTTTAATACATCTTCATAGTTATTTGTTGTTAGTTCTTCATGAATAACCTCTTTTTCATGCCCTACTAAATAATCTACTAACATATTATCTTCTATCTCTTTATTAATTACAAAAGATGAAAATCTCTTAATTTCTGGGAAAAGACTTATAAAATGATTGCAACTTCTATTGACTTTAACTCCATTATCATTACCAATAACTATATTTTCCATTGAACTCAATGGTCTTTCACCAATTAACAACATTGATTTATAATTTCCTTTTAATATATTTATCTCTTTTTCAGTCAATATATCATTTTTTCCCATAACTAATAAATCGCATCTTTTCATATGCTCAGTTACTACTTCTGCTACATCTCCTATATCAACACACAATTCAGCATCTATATTTTTTTCTTTCAATACTTCTTTTATTCCTTGTATTTCTGCTTGCTCTATCTCTTCCCAACCATGAGATATAAATGGTGCTCTTCCAGCTAACATAAGTCCATCTGTTGCTGACATAAGTTTCTCTCTAGCTATATCCTTTACATAAAGAGGGTATATTTTAAATCCTAGTTCCTTCTCTAAGAAAGCTGCACTTTCAGCTAAGCTTCCTCTTTCTATTTCATTTCCAAATAAAACTAATGCTCTTCTCATATATATCACCTCATTTTAGTATATGAAACAATAACTATTCTACTGTTTCTTCTATTATTTCTTCGTCTGAAATTTCTATCTCATCTGAAGTTACTTCCTCGCTAAAAGATGCTATATTCTCTACCTGTTCATCTTCATTTTCTTCTGATTTTACTCTTGTTATAGAAACAACTTTCTCATCTTTACCATGAACCTTCATAATAATAACTCCTTGAGTTGCTCTACCGTATAGCACTATATCATCTACAGCTATTCTAATAACTACTCCTGAAGAAGTAATAGCCATTAACTCTTCATCAGTAGATACAGATAAAACTGATACAACTGAACCTGTCTTAGCACTACATCTTAAATTGATAACTCCTTTACCAATTCTAGATTGTAGTGGATATTCATCTATTTTTGTTCTCTTACCATAACCATTTTCTGTAATAGTTAAAATACTACTATTTTCTATATCTTTTATAAGAAGAGCTGATACAACTGTATCTCCTTCTCTCAATGTAAGACCTTTTACTCCCATAGTGTCTCTACCTGTAGCTCTCAACTCTTCACAACTAAATCTTATAGAATATCCTGCCTGTGTAGCTATCAATAACTGTTCATTTACTATATCCTCTATAAGTCCTACATATATTATATCATCATTCTCTTTCAACTTAATAGCTTTCAATCCTGAACTATTAATATTTTTAAATTCACTTAGGTTAGTCTTTTTAACTGTTCCATCTTTAGTTACAAATATAACCTCATTCTCATTTGAGAAATCTCTAGTTTTTATAATAGCTCTAATCTTTTCATCTGTCTTAAGATTTATTATATTTCCTATCAATCTACCTCTAGACTGTTTAGAAGTCTCAGGAATCTCATATACTTTTATATTATATACTCTTCCTTGGTTTGTAAATATCATAAGTGTATCTAGGTTCATAGCTGACTCTATATTCTCTACAAAGTCATCTTCTACTGTATTTTGGCTAGCTACTCCTCTTCCACCTCTTTTTTGAGCCTTATATTTACTTAGCTCCATTCTCTTTACATAACCTTTATTTGTAAATGTAAGTATTACCTCTTCATCTTTTATTAAATCCTCTGGATTTATCTCTTTTCTCTCTTTTTCAATAACTGTTCTTCTATCATCATCATACTTATCTTTTAACTCTTGAAGCTCAGTTTTCATTATCTCATATATTTTTGAATCATTAGCTAGAATCTCCCTCAATTCTGATATATATTTTTCTATCTCTTGATACTCTGCTTCTACTTTATCTCTTTCAAGTCCAGTCAATCTTTGTAGCTTCATATCTAGTATAGCTCTAGCTTGTATATCAGTAAATCCATATTTTTCTACTAATTGCTCTCTAGCTTGATTTCCATCTGTAGCAGCTCTAACTAATTCTATTATTCTATCTATATTATTTAAAGCTATTCTATATCCTTGTAAAATGTGAGCTCTTTTTTCAGCTTTATCTAAGTTAAATTGAGTTCTTCTTGTAATTACTTCAAATCTATGTTTAATATACTCCTCTATTATCTGCTTTAAGTTTAATACTCTTGGAGTATTATTTACAAGGGCAAGCATTATTATTCCAAATGTACTTTGTAAATCTGTATATTTATAAAGTTTATTTAAAATAAGCTCTGGTTCTTCACCTTTTTTAAGTTCTATTACAACTCTTATTCCATCTCTATCTGACTCATCTCTTAAATCAGAAATTCCAACTATCTTTTTATCCTTTACTAATTCCGCTATTTTCTCTATCAAAGTTGCTTTATTTAATTGATATGGTATTTCTCTTATTATAATATTTATTTTACCATTTTTCAACTCTTCTATCTCAATTTTTCCTCTTACTCTTACTTTACCTCTACCTGTCATATAGGCATCTTTTATACCTTTATCTCCATCTATTATTCCACCAGTAGGAAAATCTGGTCCTTTTATATACTCCATTAAGTCTAGAGGAGTAAGCTCTGGATTATCTATAAGAGCAAGTGTTCCATCTACTACCTCTCCTAAATTGTGAGGTGGTATATTTGTAGCCATTCCTACTGCTATTCCTGTTGCTCCATTAAGTAATAAATTTGGTAATTTTGCTGGTAACACTGTTGGTTCATCTAATGAGTCATCAAAGTTTTTTCTAAAATCTATTGTATTTTTATCTATATCTTCTAGAAGCTCATTACTTATCTTTGCCATTCTAGCTTCAGTATATCTCATTGCCGCTGCTGAATCTCCATCTATAGAACCAAAGTTTCCATGTCCAGAAATCAAAGGATATCTATAGTTAAAGTCTTGAGCCATTCTTACCATTGTACTATACACAGCTAAATCTCCATGTGGATGGTATTTACCTAGAACTTCTCCTACGATTCTTGCTGATTTTTTATAGGGCTTATCAAAACTCATACCAAGTTCATTCATAGCAAATAGTATTCTTCTATGTACAGGTTTCATTCCATCTCTTACATCTGGAAGAGCTCTACTTACTATAACACTCATTGAATAATCAAGGTATGATTCTTTCATTTCATCTTCTATATATCTATTATTTATATTCGACATTTGATTATTACTCCTCTTACTCTATAATTTTCCCTTCAATAGATTATACCATATAATCCAAGATTTTCATAATACACAGAATTAAATATCTAAGTTCTTTACATATTCTGCATTTTCTTCTATAAACTCTCTTCTTGGGTCTACTTTATCTCCCATTAGTTTATCAAATAGCATATCTGCTGCTCTTGCATCATCTATTGTAACTTTTAATAGTGTTCTATTTTGAGGGTCCATAGTTGTTTCCCAAAGCTGTTCTGGATTCATTTCTCCTAGTCCTTTATATCTTTGAAGAGTATATTTTTTATCCTCTCCTTCAAACGCTTCTGTTATCTCTTTTAGTTCTCTATCTGAATAAGCATATTTTATCTGTTTTCCATAAGAGATTTTATATAATGGTGGTTGTGCAATAAACACATTTCCATTGTAGATTAACTCTATCATATATCTGTATATGAACGTTAATAAAAGAGTTCTTATGTGAGCTCCATCTACGTCAGCATCTGTCATAAGTATTATTTTCCCATATCTCAATTTTTCAATATTAAAATTATCTCCAATACCTGTTCCAAAAGCTGTAATCATAGCTCTTACTTCATTATTTTCAAGTGCTTTATGAAGTCCTGCTTTTTCAACATTTAAAATCTTTCCTCTAAGAGGTAATATAGCTTGATGATATCTATCTCTACCCTGTTTTGCTGAACCTCCTGCTGAGTCCCCCTCAACTATATATATTTCACATTCTTCTGGATTTTTAGATGAACAATCTGCTAATTTTCCTGGTAAAGAACCTACTTCAAGTGCTGATTTTCTAAGAACAAGTTCTCTTGCTCTTTGTGCAGCTTCTCTTGCTTTTTTAGAATTTAATATTTTCTCTATAATAACCTTTGTATCATTAGGGTTATCCTCTAATATCATTTTTAATTGTCCTCCCACAACTGTAGATACTATTCCTGTAACCTCTGAGTTTCCCAATTTTGTTTTAGTTTGCCCTTCAAATTGTGGTTGTGGAACTTTTACAGAAACTATAGCTGTTACTCCCTCTCTGATATCTGTTCCTTGAAGTTTTCCATCTTTATCTTTTAATAGTCCCTGTGCTTTTCCTACATCATTGATAATTCTTGTCAAAGCAGTTCTAAAACCTTGAACATGTGTTCCACCCTCATGTGTATTAATATTATTTACAAAAGAATATATTATCTCAGACTGATTTACTGTGTATAGAAAAGCTATCTCCACTCCTATATTATCAACTTCTCCAGTCATATAAATAGGTTCTTTTATAAGCTTTTCTGTATCTTCAGTTATTTCTCTTAAAAAGTCAGCTATTCCTCCTTCAAATTCAAAAATCTCTTTTTTAAATGGTTCTTTTCTTGAATCTGTAAGAGTTATTACTAGCCCTTTATTTAAGTAGGCTAACTCTTTTAATCTATTTTTTAAGGTATTATAATCATAAACTAAAGTTTCAAAAATCTCATGGTCAGCTTTAAATCTTACTGTTGTTCCATGTTCTTCTGTTATTCCTATCTCTTTTACTGCTTCTTCTGGTATTCCTCTATTGTATTTTTGATACCAAACTTTCCCATTTTTTCTTACTTCTACCTCTGTCCATAATGAAAGAGCATTAACTACTGAAACTCCAACTCCATGAAGTCCTCCAGATACTTTATAGTTATCATTTTCAAACTTTCCTCCAGCATGCAATACTGTCAAAACTATTTCTAATGCTGATTTTCCATATTTAGGATGGATATCTACTGGAATTCCTCTTCCATTATCTACTACCTCTATAACATTATCTGGAAGTATACTTACCTCTATATGAGTACAATACCCAGCCAGTGCTTCGTCAACTGAGTTATCTACTATCTCCCAAACCAGATGATGTAACCCTCTTTCAGAAGTTGTACCTATATACATTCCTGGTCTTTTTCTAACTGCTTCAAGTCCCTCTAGGACTGTTATATCTTCTGCTTGATAATTATTGCTCACTTTCTACCTCCAATTATATTAAAAAATTCATTACCTCTACTCATTAATGTCTGTGTTCCATAAGATGTTATATATATACTATCATCAGTTACTATAACTGTTTTTTTATTCTTTTCAGCTAAATCTACTAATCTTTTTTCTGCCAGTTGTTTTTCATAAAAGCCTTTATTCTCTTCGTTTGTAATATGTATATAATCAATAATAAGTATAATTTTTTTGCTTGGGATCAAAACTTTATTTTCTAAAAAGATATACACTACTCTTCACTTTCCTCAAACTCTTTTGAATGTATATTCTTTCCTATTTTTTTTAAATACTCTTTAGCTTTTCCATTATCTATACATACTTTACAAAACTCTTCTTCTCCCTCATAGAGCATTCCACAAACTTTACACTTTCTATATCCATGAGAAAGTAAATACTCCTCTCTCTCCATAGCTATTTTTCTTAGATATTCTATCTTTTCCATTATTCCCAAATTTCTTTTTAATGTATCAGAACTATTTAAATTTTCTAATACCTCTTCTTTTTTTATATGTTGTTCCTCTAATTTTTCTTCTTCTTTTTCCTCTTTATCCAAATACTCTTCTCTATTTTCATCAAGTTTTCCAGTTCGTATAACTATATCCTTAACTACTTCTTCATCAAAATAATTATTTATCGTTTTGATATATTTAGCTTTTTCAAGTGTCAGATGATGAATAAAAAATGTACTTTCAGCCCTAATATATAAAATTTTATCTTTTATATAGTCTGGTTGACATTTTTCACAAATTTTTCCAACAATTTTCTCCCACTCAGCCTTTAATATTCCTTCTTTCAATCTTCTACTTTTTCCTACAGCTGTATCTATCATTTCACTTATATTATTCAGCTTTTGTGTCATATACTATTTCACCACCCTCCACATAAAAATCATTTGAATCTATTCCTAAATCTCCAGTTGAACTTACTAAAACTTGTATATTTCTCTTTTCTAAATAATTTAGTATACTCTCTTTTCTATTTGAATCGAAATATGAAGAGATATCATCAATTATTAATACTGGATTTTCTTTTTTCTCACGTATTACCATATCTATCTCTGACAATTTTAAAGAGAAGATTATTGATTTCTTCTCTCCTTGTGATGCAGTAGATTTTGCCTCATGTCCATTTAAAATAAATAAAAAATCATCTTTTTGAGGACCACATAGTGAAAAACCATATCTTTTCTCTTGTGAAAAATTTTTCTTTATTTTCTCTCTTAAAAGTTTCTCAATCTCTTTTAGACTTAATTTTTTTATATTTCCTAAATGGCACTCATAACTTAAACTCAACTCTTTTTTATTATCAAAAAGTTTTCTATAATTTAGATTCAAAATTATAGATATTTTCTGGACATACTCCAATCTCTTTTCTATAACCTTAGCACCATATTTTATAAATTCATCTTCATATACCAAATACTCTGTATCCTTTGTTCTTTCTTCTTTTAAATATTTATTTCTTATCTTTAATAGCTTGTTATAATTTTTTAAATCTTGAAAATATTCACTATTAGTCTGTGCTATTTCACCGTCAAAAAAAGTTCTCCTTATAGATGGAGAACCTGTTATTAATACTATATCTTCTGGTATATATGTAACAACATTTAACTTTCCATAAAATTCATCATAGGGCACTTTTTTATTATTATAGTAATACTCTTTTTTATTATCATTAAACTTTACAGTTAGAGTCTTCTTTCCTATATTATCTCTATAAACTATATAGACTCCTGTTCTTTTAACTCCATATTTCATCATTTCATTTGCTTTAGAAGTTCTAAAGCTTTTCCCAGTAGCATTAAAATAGACCGCTTCAAGTAAGCTAGTCTTCCCCTGTCCATTTTTCCCAAAGAATAGATTGAGTTTTGGAAAAAATTTTACACTTCCATCAATTAAATTTCTAAAATTTATATAATTTATCTCTAAAATTTCCAAATCTTAATCCACCCTACTTAAAATACTAAGTTACTTTACTATGAAAGTTTTTCCAGCAGCTTCAACCTTATCTCCTGGATACAATTTTTTACCTCTTCTAATTTCAAGTTCTCCATTTACTTTTACATTTCCATCTATAATAAAGAATTTTGCATCTACACCTGTATCACAAATTCCAACCCATTTTAAAAATTGGTCTAATTTTATAAATTCAGTTGATATTTTTATCTCTTCCATCTTTCTTTCTCCTTAATCAAATATTATAATACAATTGATTTTATATTATACCATATTTTTATTGATTTTCCAAGTTTTCTAAGCTATCTTAATAATAAAAAAGCTCCAGAATAACTAAACCTTAACTATCCTTGAGCTTTAATAAACTTCTATATTACATTCATCTTCTCTAAAATATTTTTAAATACTTCAAAACCATATCTCAATGTATTTGGATCAAAATCAAATTTTGGGCTATGCAATGGATTTATAAATCCTTTCTCTTCATTTCTTACTCCCAATAAAAACATAAATCCTTTATTGCCATTTTGCAAATAGAAAGAAAAGTCCTCCGAACCAGTTAATCTTATATCTCTAACAATTTGATCTTCTGGAATAGAGCTTTCAACGATTTTATATAAATCTTCTGAATTTATTACTGGAGGATAAAAAGGCATAAAATTCATATTAATTTTTACTCCGAAAGCTCTTTCTAATCCCTCATTTATACTAGTAACTCTCTCCCTTATAAATTCAATTAGAGATGTATCAATTAATCTTATTGTTCCTAAAATATTAACTTTTTCAGGAATAACATTTCTTACTTCTCCAGCCTTAAAGCTTCCTATTGTTACTATTACAGTTTTTAATGGATCAATATTTCTAGAAACTATTGATTGATAAGCTTCTACTAATTTTGCTCCAACTAATATAGAGTCTATTCCTTGATGGGGTTGAGCTCCATGACAACCCTTTCCTACTATCTCTATATCTAAATTTATATTTTGAAAGCTTAATGCCCCATGGGCAATGGCTATTTTTCCCTCTTCTAATGTTGGATTTACATGCATAGCAAAGATTCCTTCAAATTTTTTATTTTTAAAAATATCTGATTGAGCTATAAATCTTGCTCCTCCTTTTCCCTCTTCCCCAGCTTGAAATATTAGCATTATTGATTTTTTTAATTCAACTCCACTCTCCATTTGCTCTTTCAACCATTTAGCAAAATATAATAGATTTGTAGTATGTCCATCATGTCCACAAGCATGCATCTTTCCATTTACTTTAGATTTATATTCCACCTCATTTTCCTCTTGAAGTGGAAGAGCATCAATGTCAGCTCTAAATCCTAACCATAAATCTTCTTTCCCTTTAAATAGTGCAAGTGTACTTGTTCCAATTTCTTCATACTCTATTTCTAAATTATCTAAAAAATTTCTTATATATCTAGCTGTTTCATACTCCTCTAATGCTAATTCTGGATTTTTATGTAATTTACTTCTTGTTTCATAAAAAAAATTCTCCATAACTATTCCCCTCCTATACTTTTACTATTACATATTTAAAATTATAGTTTCTTTATATTTTTTTGTCAACAAACAAATCAAAAAAAATGTTTTTTAAACACTTGTTAAAATTAAAATTATAAAATATAAAATGAAAAAAAAATATTTTTATGTTATAATTAGAATAGATTACTTTGAAACTAGGGGGGGAAAAACTATGTTTAACTTTACTTATAATATTCCTACAAAGGTATATTTTGGAGATAATCAACTTTCTAATCTTGGAAAAGAAATTAAAAAATTTGGAAAAAAAGTATTGCTTTGTTATGGTGGAGGTTCTATAAAAAAAATTGGACTTTATGGTGAAGTTATTGATGAATTAAAAAAAGAAAATCTAGAGATATTTGAACTAAATGGTATAGAACCAAATCCAAGAGTTACTTCTGTTAATACTGGAGCCAATATTTGTAAAAAAGAAAAAATAGATGTTTTACTAGCTGTAGGTGGAGGTTCAGTTATAGATTGTACTAAAGCGATTGCTGCAGCTACTTTTTATGAAGGAGATGCTTGGGATATAGTTACAAAAAAAGTACCTGTAATTAATTGTCTTCCTCTTGTTACTATTCTTACCCTTTCAGCAACTGGTTCAGAAATGGATGCTGGTGGAGTAATTAGTAACTTAGAAACTAATGATAAGATAGGAGTTGCTTCTCCTCTTATGCAACCTAAAGTTTCTTTCCTTAATCCTAAAAATACTTTTACAGTTTCTCCATATCAAACTGCTTGTGGAGCTGCTGATATACTTTCACATATTATGGAAACATATTTTAATACAACTGGAAGTATGTACATGCTGGATTGCTTTATGGAAGGAATGATGAAAACTGTTGTCAAATATGCACCTACTGCTATGAAAGAGCCTGAAAATGAAGAAGCTAGAGCTAACCTAATGTGGACTTCATCTTGGGCTATAAATGGTTTTGCTAGAGCTTGTCAAAAATGTAATTGGAGCTGTCATCCTATGGAACACCAACTTTCAGCATACTATGATATAACTCATGGACTTGGATTAGCTATCCTTACTCCTCGTTGGATGAGATATATTTTAGATGAAACTAATTCCGAAAGATTTAAAAACTTTGCTGTTTCTGTCTTTGGAATAGATAGCTCTTTGGATAATATGGCAGCCAGCTTAAAAGGTATAGAAGCTTTAGAAAAATTCTTTTTTGAAGATTTAAAACTTACTAAAACTCTAACTGAACTTAACATTGATAGAACTCATTTTGATATAATGGCTGAAAAAGCTTGTGGTAATGGAGTTTTAAAAGGATTTAAAGAACTTAAAAAAGAAGATATAAAAAATATTTATGAAATGTGTTTGTAAAGATAATTAATAATAAGGGGTATTTTAAATTATGAAATTCTTTAAATGGAAAAGAAAAAAAAAGAGTAGAATCAATGAAAATGAATTAGAATGTGAAAAATTATGGGTATTTTTAACTTTAATGATGACAAGTGGATTTTATGGTGCTTTTACCTATACCATTAGAGGTGGAGTTTTCTCCAATGCTCAAACTGCAAACTTTGTTCTTTTTGCTGTTAATTTAGGTTCAGGAAAATTTTCACAAGCATTCTATTATTTAATTCCCATATCAGCATATTTTATAGGAACTATCATATCTGAAGCTATTAGTGGTCCTATAAAAAGATTACATAATATTCGTTGGGATACTATTTTAATTTTCATTAAGATAATAACCGTAACATTCTTAGGTTTCTTACCTGAAGATGCCCCTTATCAGATATCTCAAATTCTTATTAGCTTTATTTGCTCTATGCAATACAATACCTTTCAAACTACTAGAAAGGTTCCAGTTGCAACTACATTTTGTACGAATCATATAAGACAAGCTGGAAAAAGTTTTGTTAACTTTATTAAAAATGTTGATAATCAAGAGGCTAAAAATAGATTAAAAATCCATTTAGAAATGATAGGAATATTTACATTAGGAGGATTTATATCTACTATTCTCTGTCATATATTTCTAGGTAAAGCAATTCTATTTACTTTAATTCCTCTAATCATAATGCTTGTACGTTTAATTAAAAGTGATATAAAAAATAGATAATTATGTAAAATATAAGAAAATAACATAGAGAGGAAACAAATAACTATGAAAATATATGATAATATAATAGGAAAAACAAATGCTGACTTTGTTTATAAAGTTTTAAAAAGAAATATACTAGAATTAAAACTTTTACCTGGTTCTGAAATTAAAGAACAAGAGCTTTCTCTAATTTTTAATATGAGTCGTACTCCTATACGTGAAGCTCTTCTTTTGTTAAAACATGAGGGACTTATTAAAACACTTCCTCAAAGTGGAACCTTTGTAACAAAAATTGATAAAAGTAAATTTGAAGCAGGACAAATACTTAGAGTATGTGTAGAAGTCAAGATGATACAACTAGCCTGTGAGTATTTTCCTCAAGAATATTTAGATAAATTAAAAGAAAATATAGAAAAACAAAGATTAATTCTTTCCACAACTAAAAATGCTGAAGAGTATCATAAACTAGATATTGATTTTCATAAACTTATTTTTAAAGGTATAGGTTTTCAAGAACTTTTTAAAATAACATCTAGAGAACTTTTTGATTATTTAAGAGTTAGAAACTTAAATTCTCCTGTAAAAATAAAGGATGATTATACCTTAAAAGGTCATGAACAAATATATGAAATAATTAAATATAAAAAACCTGAATTAGCTCAAGAGATTTTAGAAAAGCATTTTTGTAGATTAAAAAATAGACTTCATATTTTAATTGAAGAATATCCAAATTATTTTATATAATTTTTAAGTTAAGAAGATATTGTGATTTTACTTACAATATCTTCTTTTTTTCCTAAAAATATATTGACATAAAAAAGATATTAAGTTATCATTTTAATATACTAATATATTAAGTTCAACTTTAATACTTAAAAAACTAAAAACAATCAAAATATATTAATGTGAGTTTTAATAATTATTAAATTAGGAGGGGAAAAAAGTATGAAATTTAGCTATTATCCTGGATGTACTTTAAAAACTAAAGCTCAAGAACTTGAAAAATATGGATTAGAGTCAGCTAAAATTTTAGGAGTAGAATTAGCAGAACAAAAAGAGTGGCAGTGTTGTGGTGCTGTATATCCATTAGGAAGTAATGAGATAGCAACTAGACTCTCAGCAGTTAGAAGTTTGGCAAGTGCTCATAGTGAAGGAAATAAATTAGTTACAATTTGTACAGCTTGTCATCATGTATTGAAAAGAACAAATGAAGACTTAAAAATTGATGAAAATTTTAGAAACAAAGCCAATAACTATCTTCAACTAGAAACAGCATATAATGGAGAAGGGGAAGTTATACATTATTTAGAAATGCTAAAAAAATATGTTGGCTTCAATAAAATCAAAGAAAAAGTTACAAATCCTTTAAATCGTAAAATTGGTGCATACTATGGTTGTATGTTATTAAAACCTAAGAAACAGATGCAAGTAGATGACCCTGAAAATCCATCTATTATAGAGGAGTTTATAGAAGCTCTTGGTGGAATCCCAGTAATTTATCCTTATAGAAATGAATGTTGTGGTGCTTATCTTGCTGTTAATAATAAAGAGCTTACTGAAAAAATGAGTGAAAAAATTATAAAATCTGCACTTGAAAATGAAGCAATAGAGATTGTTACAGCTTGCCCACTATGTAAATATAATCTTGAACTTAAAAATGAGATTTCAGTAAAATATTTTACTGAAATACTAGCTGAAGCTTTGGGAGTAAAAAAAATTAACAAGTAATTTTAAGGAGGAAAAATTGGAAAGGGAGAAAAAAACTTTTAATAAAAATAAAAAAGATATTCTTTTAGTAGAAGAAATAAGTAAAGAAAAAGTTGCAAATTGTATGCAATGTGGAAAATGTAGTGCTAGCTGTCCTGCTACTGATGGAATGGATATTCTTCCACATCAAATTATCAGATATCTTCAAATGGGAGATTTAGAATCTGTTAAAAATAGTAAAACTATTTGGACTTGTGCTTCTTGTTTTAACTGTGCATCTCGTTGTCCTAGAAATGTTGATTTATGTAAATTGATGGAAGCAGTAAGATTAACAATTATTAGAAAAAAAGATGAAAATAAACTAAAACCTGAAGATGTACCAAAGTTAATGGTGGATAAAAAAATCCCTCAACAAGCTTTTATGAGTGCATTTCGTAAATATAGCAAATAATATTACTTTATATGAGGAGGAAGAATATTGCAAAGAGTTGGAGTTTTTGTATGCTGGTGTGGAAATAATATAGCAGGAACAGTAGATGTAGAAAAAGTTGCTGAAGCTGCTAAAGATATACCAGGTGTTGTATATTCAATGAATTATCAATATATGTGCTCTGAGATTGGGCAAACAATGTTAAAGGATGCAATCAAAGAACATAATTTAACTAGAGTAGTTGTTGCTTCTTGTTCTCCAAGAATGCATGAAACAACATTCCGTAATGCTGCTGAAAAAGCTGGATTAAATCCTTACCTTGTAGAGATAGCTAATATTAGAGAACATTGTTCATGGGTTCATAAAAATAAAGAGGAAGGAACAGAAAAAGCTATCTCTCTCGTAAAAGCAGCTGTTGCAAAAGCACTTTTGAATACACCACTTGTATCTGGAGAAAGTCAAGTAGAAAAAAGAGCTTTAGTTATAGGTGGAGGAATAGCTGGAATTCAAACTGCTCTTGATATTGCAGATGCTGGATACAAGGTTGATATTGTAGAAAAGCAACCAAGTATCGGTGGTAAAATGGCTCAGCTAGATAAAACTTTCCCTACATTAGACTGTTCTGCCTGCATTCTAACACCCAAAATGGTAGATGCTTCTATGCATCCTAATATCACTTTGCATACTTATAGTGAAATTGAAGCTGTAAATGGATATGTTGGAAATTTCACAGTTTCAATTAGAAAAAAAGCTAGATATGTAGATATGGATAAGTGTACAGGGTGTGGAATCTGTGTAGAAAAATGCCCTTCAAGAAAAGCTACAAATGAATTTGAAGAAAATTTAACAAATAGAGGAGCAATATATAAAGCTTTTGCTCAAGCAGTACCAAATGTTCCAGTAATTGATACAACTCAATGTATAAAAATGAAGACAGGCAAATGTGGTATTTGTGAAAAACTTTGTATGGCAAAGGCTATAGATTTCAATCAAAAAGATGAGATTATAGAGCAAAAATATGGTGCAATAGTAGTTGCTACTGGATATGATTTAATAGATCTTTCAAAATTTGGAGAATACAGTTATGATCATCCAAATGTAATTACTTCTCTAGAATTTGAAAGATTAACTAATGCTGCTGGACCTACTCATGGAAAACTTTTAAAACTTTCTGACCATACTAAACCTAAGAAAGTTGTCTTTGTTCAATGTGTTGGTTCAAGAGATACTAGTAATAGAGGTAAACCTTACTGTTCTAAGATTTGTTGTATGTACACAGCTAAGCATGCAATGTTATTAAGAGATAAATATCCTGATATCGAGGCATACGTATTCTATATAGATGTAAGAACTCCAGGAAAAAACTTTGATGAATTCCAAAGAAGAGCGGTTGAAGAGTATGGAGTCCAATATATAAAAGGTATGGTAGGAAAAGTTTTCCCTCAAGGAGATAAACTTATGGTAAATGGAGTAGATGCTCTTACTGGTCAAACTGTTATAATAGATGCTGATATGGTAGTACTTGCCGCTGCTACTAAAGCTAAAGATGATACTGTAGCTTTAAAAAGAAAGCTTAATGTAAGTACAGATACAAATAATTTCTTTACAGAAGCCCATCCTAAATTAAAACCAGTTGAAACAGCTTCAGCAGGAATCTATTTAGCAGGAGCTTGTCAAGGCCCTAAAGATATTCCTGAAACAGTAGCTCAAGCAAGTGCTGCAGCTGCAAAAGCTATAATTCTTTTAAGTAAGGACAAACTTGTAACTAACCCTTGCGTATCAGCAGTTAATACTGATTTATGTAGTGGTTGTGGACAATGTGCTGAAATGTGTCCTTATGATGCTATTACTTTAAAAATGACTGACTTAAATGACCATGGAAAAATTATAAGAAAACTTGTAGCAACAGTTAATGAAGCTCTTTGCCAAGGATGTGGAGGATGTACAGTATCTTGTCGTCCTGGAGCAATAGACTTGAAAGGATTTTCAAACAAACAAATTATGGCGGAGGTAGATGCAATATGTCGTCTATAGAAAAAGTTGAAAAAGAAGAATTCAAACCTTTAATAGTTGCCTTTTGCTGTAACTGGTGTAGTTATGCAGGGGCTGACCTTGCAGGAACTAGTAGATTGAATTATCCTGCAAATGTAAAAATCATTAGAGTTCCTTGTTCTTGTAGAGTTAATACTAACTTTATAATAAGAGCTTTTCAAAAAGGAGCAGATGGTGTAGTAATAGCTGGTTGCCACCCTGGAGATTGCCACTATTCTACTGGTAACTACTATACAAGACGTCGTTTTTCTATATTTATAAATCTTCTTGAATATTTAGGTATTGAAAAAGAGAGATTTAAAATTGATTGGATATCAGCTGCTGAAGCAAATAAATTTGCTACAGTTATGAATGAAGTTTTAGAAAATGTCTATAAACTTGGACCAAATAAAAAATTGAAGGATGGTAGATGGAAATAATGACTGAAAAAATTAGAAAGATAGCTAAAGAAGCACTTTTAAATAATAAAGTTCAGATGGTTATTGGTTGGGAAAAAGGAGATTTTTCCTTTGAATCTACTCCTGTTTTTATAACTGAAGTAGAAAAGGTAGACTCTCTTATTTTCGACAACTACTGTGTCAATAATTTAAGTAAATATCTAATAGAGCAAACTAAAAAATATGAAAAAATAGGAGTTTTCTTAAAAGGTTGTGATTCACTAGGATTTAATCAACTTTTAAGAGATAATAGAATAGAAAGAGATAAGGTTTATGTTTGGGGAATCCCTTGTTCTGGAATGCTAGATTCAAAAAATAAAAAATATACTAAATGTGAAAACTGTCTTCATCCTAATCCTGTAGTTTATGATGAGTTAATAGGAGAAGAGATTAATAATATTGGAAATCCAGAAGAAAGATTTAAAGAGGTAAAAATTCTTGAAAATATGAGTGCTGATGAAAGATATGAATTCTGGTCAAATGAATTTTCAAGATGTATCAGATGTAATGCCTGTCGTAATATATGTCCAGCATGTAGCTGTGTAAAATGTATCTTTGACAATGATGACATCAATGTACTAGGAAAGGCTAATATTGAAACTGAAACTAGTTTTTTCCATTTAACTAGAGCTTATCATGTTGCAGGAAATTGTGTAGATTGTGGAGAATGTGCTAGAGTATGTCCAGCTCATATAAGATTGGATTTATTAAATAGAAAAATAATTAAAGATTTAAATGAAACTTATGGTGAATGGGAAGCAGGTATGGATTCTACTACCCCTTCTCCTCTTGTATCTTATACTTTAGAGGATAAAGATAACTTTGCAATAAAAAAAGGAGGTAAATAATGAAAAGAATTTTAAAAAGTAAATTACCTGAATTATGGGAACTTATAAATGATCACTTTGATTTATTTCTTCCTATGGAGCAAGGAAGTTTAATTAACTTTGGTGCTTATAGCCCAGATAAAAATATAAGACTTGATGTCTTAAAAACAAATTCTTCAGTTAAAGAGTTTGTTTTTCCACAAACTGAAACATATTTAAAATTCAGACATAATAAGAAAAAACTTGAGCTTACTCCTGTAGCTGTAGATGATAATGAGTATGTAATCTTTGGTGTAAGAAACTGCGATGCAGCAAGCTTTAAAGTAATGGATAACATTTTTTTAAGAGAGCCTGTAGATACATACTATAAAGCTCACAGAGATAGAGGAATAATTGTAACTTCTGCATGTAATAATCCTGAGGAAACTTGTTTTTGTACAGCTTTTGAAATTGATCCATCAGAAGCTTCTCTAGCTTCAGATGTTACTACTTGGGAAAAAGGAGAATATCTATACCTAGAAGCTAAAAGTGAAAAAGGAGAAAAACTTTTAAACTCTCTTTCTATTCTTTTAGAAGATGGAAGTACTTCAGACCTTGAAGAGTTAAAAAAATCTATAAAAGAAAAATTAGCAACTCTTCCTCTTAAAAATTTAAATCCTAAAAAAATTACAAAAGCACAACAAGAAATTTTTGATATGGAAAAATTTTGGGGAGAAATTAGTAAAAAATGTTTAGCTTGTGGTTCTTGTACATTTGTATGTCCTACTTGCCACTGTTATGATGTAAAAGATTATGATGGAGGTAACTGTGGCGAAAGATATAGATGTTGGGACTCTTGCATGATTTCAGATTTTACACGTATGTCACATGGAAATCCTAGAACTTCTCAACTTCAAAGGGTAAGACAAAGATTTATGCATAAATTAGTATATTATCCTAAAAATCATGATGGATTATACTCTTGTGTAGGTTGTGGAAGATGTATAGAAAAATGTCCAATTGGATTAAATATAGTAAAAGTAATAAAAAAATTAGGGGAGGAATAAGATGAGCTGTAATTGTGGTTGTCATGATAATGACCCTTTAATGCCGAAGGTGGCTATAATAACTAACATTAGAAGAGATACTCCTGATGTTACAACATTTAGAATTGAAAATCCAGAGGGGGGAAAGCCTTTCGATTTCATGCCAGGACAATGTGCTATGATTTCTGTTCCTCCTATTGGAGAAGCTATATTCTCTATTACTTCATCTCCTACAGTAAAAGAGTATATAGAGTGTAGTATAAAAAAATGTGGAATAGTAACAGACTATATCCATCAACTTGAAGAGGGAACAGAAATAGGAATTAGAGGGCCTTATGGTAATAATTTTCCAGTTGAAGAAGATACTCTAAAAGGAAAAGACCTTCTTTTTATAGCTGGAGGAATAGGACTTGCTCCTCTTCGTTCGGTTATAAACTATGTAATGGATAATCGTGAAAATTATGGAAAAGTAGATATTGTTTATGGTTCACGTACTCCAGATGATTTAGTTCATCAAAATGATATATTCAATGTATGGCCTAGTCAAAAAGATACAAAAGTTCATCTTACAGTAGATAGAGAGTTTGAAGTTTGGAATGGACATGTGGGATTTGTTCCAAACTATGTTAAAGAATTAGGACTAGATAATAATAAAGTAGCTCTAGTATGTGGACCTCCTATTATGATTAAATTTGTATTACAAGGCTTAGAGGAGATTGGATTTAAAAAAGAACAAATTTTCACTACACTTGAATTGAAAATGAAATGTGGTGTTGGTAAATGTGGACGTTGTAATATTGGGGATAAATATGTTTGTAAAGATGGTCCAGTATTTAGATGTGATGAAATTCAAGAACTTCCAAATGAGTATTAATAAAAACTAGTAAGGAGAGAAAAATGGCTGAAAAACAAATGGTTGATGTATTTATATTAGGTAAAAAATATTCTGTTCCTTCAACTCTAACTATAATGGATGCGATGGAATATGCTGGCTATCAACTTATCAGAGGTTGTGGGTGTAGATCAGGTTTTTGTGGAGCTTGTGCCACTATCTATAGAACAAAAGGAGAAAATAAATTAAAAGTTGTTCTTGCTTGTCAAAGTCAAGTTGAAGATGGAATGTATCTTACTCAAATTCCTTTCTTCCCTGGAAAAAAAGCTGTATACGATATGGATAAAATTGAACCTACAGCAGAAACAATGGGAGAATTATATCCTGAGCTATATAAATGTATAGGTTGTAATGCATGTACTAAAGGATGTTCTCAAGGATTAAATGTAATGCAATATATTGCTTATGCTCAAAGAGGAGAATTTGAAAAATGTGCCGAAGAATCATTTGACTGTGTAGGTTGTGGAATCTGTGCATCAAGATGTCCTGCTGGAATTACTCATTACAATGTAGGACTTTTAGCTCGTCGTATTACAGGAAAATATATTGCTCCAGAAAGTAAACATCTATCTGAAAGAGTTCAAGAAATAAAAGATGGAAAAATGGATGCTGAACTTGATGAGTTAATGAGTAAAAGTATTGATGAACTTAAAGACCTATATAATCATAGAGATATTGCTAAATAATAAAGGGTATAAATTGGAGGTTTATTGATGTATACACCAGAAATGAGAGAATTGATTAAAAAAGTTGAAGCAACTCGTTCAAAAAGACTTGGACATGATTTTCCTAGATTATCTCCAGAAGAAAAATTGGAAATTTTAAAGAAAAATCATCCAGACTATATTGAAAGTGGATTTAGAACAATTAATCTAGGAGTAAATAAGGGACAAAAAGTTCCTTTAGAGCTTGCTAACTTAATAGAAGCAAAAAGTAGAATAGAAATGGATAAAATCAATCTTCAAAAGATTGACTATGATGTAGATGTTCTTATTGTTGGTGCTGGAGGAGCTGGAGCTTCTGCTGCTATTGAAGCATTTAAAACTGGAGCAAAAGTTATGATAGCTACTAAACTTCGTTTTGGAGATGCTAATACAATGATGGCAGAAGGAGGAATTCAAGCTGCTGATAAGCCAGATGATTCTCCTGCTAAACATTATCTTGATGTAATGGGTGGAGGACATTTTACTAATATACCAGAATTAGTAAGAGCTCTTGTACATGATGCTCCAGAAGCTATTAAGTGGTTAAATGACTATGGAGTAATGTTTGACAAAGAAGAAGATGGAACTATGCTTACTAACCATGGTGGAGGAACTTCAAGAAAAAGAATGCATGCAGCTGCTGATTATAGTGGAGCAGAGATAATGCGTGTACTTAGAGATGAAGTTAGAAACTTAGGAGTAGAAGTTGTAGAGTTCTCTCCAGTAGTAGAACTTTTAAAAGATTCAGATGGAAAAGTAGCAGGAGCTATTTTATTCAATCTTGAAACAGAGGAATATTCTGTTGTAAAAGCTAAAACTGTAATTTTAACAACAGGGGGAGCTGGAAGATTACACTATCAAGGATTCCCAACTTCAAATCACTATGGAGCTACTGCAGATGGACTTATTTTAGGTTATAGAGTAGGTGCTGAATTTGCTTTTGCTGATACAATCCAATACCACCCTACAGGAGTTGCTTTTCCTTCTCAAATATTGGGAGCCCTTGTTACTGAAAAAGTAAGAGGACTTGGAGCTACTCCTCTAAATGTAGATGGAGAACAATTTGTATATCATCTTGAAACAAGAGATATAGAAGCTTCAGCTATAATCAATGAGTGTAAAGTAAATAAAAAAGGAATAAATACTCCTACTGGTGAAGTTGGTGTATGGTTAGATACTCCACTTATTGATATTATTCATGGAGAAGGAACTTTAGAAAAGAGACTTCCTGCAATGTATAGAATGTTTAAAAAGTTTGGAATAGATATGACTAAAGAACCTATTCTAATATATCCTACTCTTCATTATCAAAATGGTGGTCTTTTAATTAATGAGTATGGAGAAACTAAAATTGAAAATCTATATGTAGCTGGAGAATGTGCTGGTGGAATTCATGGTAGAAATAGATTAATGGGTAACTCATTACTTGATATAATTGTATTTGGACGTAGAGCTGGTAAGAGTGCAGGAAATAAGAGTAAAAATGTTATTGTAAAAGAATTAACATTAGAACATGTAAAGCAATACCACGAAGAGCTAAAGAAAAATGGAATAGAAACAGATAGAATATCACCTCTATTACTACCTCACTACAGACATGGGGCAGATAAGATAGATAAATAATAGTCTATAAAGGTGATTAAACTAAAAATTTAATTACCTTTTTTATAAAATATTTAAAAAGGGGGAATAAAAATGAATTTTGTTGTTGCAATTTTAGTTATTTTAATTGTAGGATATTTAATTGTAAAAAAATATCATGCTCAAGGAGTTTTAATTATAGGTGGAGCTGCTCTACTTCTTGGTGGAATACTTTTAAATAACTCTCCTGTTATGGAAAAAAGTGCTACTGGTTCATTATACCTTGATATTTTTGCTCAATTGAGTAAAAACTTTATAAAAACCTCTGGTAGTCTTGGATTAGCTATCATGATAGTTTCAGCTTTTGCTAAATATATGGATCACATTGGTGCTAGTAATGCCCTAGTAAAACTTTCTATTAAACCATTACAAAAATTAAATTCACCATATATTGTTCTAGCTCTATCTTATGTGGTAGGACAAATCTTAAATGTATTTATTCCTAGTGCCTCAGGACTTGGAGTATTATTAATGGTTACTGTATACCCTATTCTTGTTTCATTAGGAGTTTCTTCATTAGCTGCTACTTCTGTAATTGGAACTGCTGCTTGTCTTGATTTAGGCCCAGCTTCAGGTAATGCTGTATTAGCTTCAAAAACTGCTGAAATGGATGCTGCCCTTTATTTTGCTAACTATCAAATTCCTGTAGCAATAGTTACTGTAATTGTTATCACAATTCTGCACTATATAGTTAATAAAAAAATGGATGCAAAATTAGATACAACAAGTTTTAATTCTAATATTGAAAGCAAAGAGGAAGAGAAAGAAGTTCCTAAATTTTATGCTTTTCTTCCTATTATTCCATTATTAATAATTTTAGTATTCAGTCCTTTAACTGGAAGTAGTATTAAAATAGGTGTTGTAGAAGCTATGTTTATGAGTATTACTCTTAGTATGATTATTGAGGGAATCAGAAGAAAAGCTTTTAAGTCAACTCTTGCAGAGTTAAAAATCATTTTTAATGCAATGGGAAATCAATTTGCTAATGTTATAACTCTTATTGTTGCTGGAGAATTCTTTGCTTTAGGATTAACTAAGATAGGTGTTATCAGTGCTCTTATTGAATCTACAAAATCAGCTGGATTAGGTCCTCAACCAATGATTTTAGTTATGACTGCTATCATTGTTGTATCATCTATATTAATGGGTTCTGGAAATGCTCCTTTCTTTGCCTTTGCAGCTCTTGCTCCAGCTGTAGCGGCATCTGTGGGATTAAATCCTATTGTTATGCTTATGCCAATGCAATTATCTGCAGGAATTGCTAGAAGTGTATCTCCTATTACAGCAGTAATAGTTGCTGTTTCTGGAATTTCTGGAGTATCTCCATTTGAAGTTGTAAAAAGAACTGCTATTCCTATGTTAGGTGGATTATTAGCAGTAATTATATCAAATATGGTATTCTTTGGATAATATTTAGGGGGAAAAATATATGGATATGAAAAAATTTTTAATAGATTTAGAAAGACTTGTTAATATTGATTGTGGAAGTAATGTTCCTAAAGGAGTACAAGAAGTTACTGAAATATTTAAAAAAGAATTAGAAAAGGATTGGATTGTTGAAGTTTATCCTCAAAATGATGGAAAAAATCCCGTTTTAGTTGCAAAAAATAGAGATTCTGAAGATGTTGATTTAATGTTTTTAGGTCATAATGATACTGTTTTCCCAAGAGGAACTGTTCCAACTTGGTCATATAAATTAGAAGGAAATATAGCAACTGGAGCTGGGGTATATGATATGAAATCTGGTGTTTTATCAATGGTTGAAGTTGCTAAAGAGTTTAAGGATGAAGATATAACAATAGCTCTTGTGATGAATACTGATGAAGAGATAAGCTCTATACACTCTAGACCTATAATTGAAAAAATTGGGGCAAAGGCAAAATATGCAATGATATTTGAACCAGCACGTAAAAATGGAAATGCTGTTATAGAAAGAAAAGGACTTGTTAAATATCAAGTAGAATTTTTTGGTAAAGCATCTCATGCTGGAAACTATCCTCAAGAAGGAGTCAATGCTATTGTAGAAGCTGCTCATTGGGTCGGAGAGATTTCTAAACTTCATAACTGGGATATTAAAAATTCTTTAAACGTTGGACTTATAGAAGGTGGATCTGGAGTTAATATTGTCCCTGATTATGCTTGTTTTAAATTTGAAGGAAGGTCTCATCAAGTAGAATTCTTTGAAACAATTAGAGAGACTATGAAAAAACTTCAAGAGAATCCTAAGGTAGAAGGAATAAAAGTTAAAATCAAGGAGATCGGATATAGACCTCCATTAGTACTTAATAATAAATCTGCTCTTCTTCGTGATTTATTTGATGAAAGTAAAAAAGAGATAGGTATAAGATATGATTGGGAAGTTGCTGGTGGCTGTTCTGATGGAAACTTCTTAGGTATCTTAGGAGTTGGAGTAGTAGATGCTGTTGGTCCTGTTGGAGGAGAAGCTCACAGTAAAAATGAATATCTAGATATATCAACTGTTGAGGAAAGAATAAACCTTGCTAAGAGTGTAGTTAGAAAAATGATAGATAGAAAAATTATTTAATTTTAATATTTTGGGACTGTTATAAAACAGTCCCAAATATATATTACATATTATCTAATGCACTTCTTAAATCTTCTATTAAGTCATTAGGATCTTCTAACCCAACTGAAATTCTAATTACTCCTAAAGATAATCCTGTTGCTTTAAATTGCTCTGGTGTCATCTCTCTTAAATAAGCTATTGCTGGAGCATGAATTAATGATTCGTGACCTCCCCAACTAACTCCTATACTAAATAAACTTAATCCATTTACAAAGTTTTTTAGTTCTTGAACATCATCAGTATCTATTACAAAACTCATAAGTCCACTATACCCTGTCATCTGTTTTTTTCCTAATTCATATTGAGGAAAACTTTTTAATCCTGGATAATTTACTTTCTTTATTCTTGGATGTTTTTCTAAAAATTCTGCCACCATCATAGCATTTCTTTGATGTCTTTCCATTCTCATAGGTAGTGTTCTTAAACTTCTCATCAATAACCAAGCTTCAAATGGAGCCATCTTTGCACCATATAATAAATATTCATTTTGATATATAGAGTCTATTAATTCAGCCTTTCCAATAACTACTCCTGATATTATATCACTATGACCTCCTAAATATTTTGAACAAGAGTGTACTTCTAAATCTATTCCTATTTCTAATGGTCTTTGATATAAAGGAGTAGCCCAAGTATTATCTATAACAGTTTTTATACCCCTCTCTTTAGCTATTTTGGCTATAGCTTCTATATCTTGCATAGAAAATACAGCTGATGAAGGACTTTCTAAATAAATAAGTGTCGTATTATCTTTTATTGCTTCTTTTATCTCTTCTACATCTTCTCCACTTACAAAAGTAATCTCTATATTAAACTTATTTTTTAAATATACATCTAATAAATTTAAAGCTGGACCATAAATATTTTTTAAAGTAATAACATGACATCCAGTATGTACACAACTCATAATAGCACTTGAGATAGCCCCCATACCAGAAGCAAATAATCTAGCTTTTTCTCCTCCAGCTAATTTTGCTATCTTCTTCTCTACCATACTTACAGATGGATTATTTCCTCTTGTATAAATACTATTGTTTACAGGATCAGCAAACGCTCTATCTATAGCATCCCAATCTTCAAAAGCAAAAAGTGTATTTTGATATATTGGTGGAACAATAGCTCCATTATGAGCTTGTCTATCTTCTCCATAATGGGCTAATATTGTTTCTACTCCTTTAAACTCTTTTTTCATTTTTAATCCCTCCAAATTTTATTAACAATTTATTTTTATATCTTTTTCTATTTTTATACTATTTTCCGCTTTCTTAGCTACAAAATATGAAATTATAAAGAATATTACTATTCCTAAAATATTAAAGAAGCTATATTTTATATACTCTGTTGTTTGAACTCCTAAAGTAGAAGCCACATATATCGCAGTTACGTGCCAAGGTAACATACATTCTAATAATGTCATACTATTTTCCATAGTTCTTGATAAAACATTTAAAGGAATGTTTTTCTTTTTAAAATTTTCTTTAAAAAGTTGCCCTGTAGTTAAAATTGAAAATTGTCCATTACTAGTTATTGCATTTATAGTTGCTCCAGTAAAAAATGTAACAACTATTAAACTGTATGCACCTTTTATAATTTTAGATAGTTGTTCAACTATTCTATCTAAAGAACCTGATACCTCCATAAAAGAACCAAATGGAATAGCTAAGAAACAAAACATTACAGAGCCACTCATCATTGAAGAAAAGCCACCTCTATTTAATAATCCTAAAAGTCTAGGACTTAAATCTGCTGCACTTACTCCTGTTACTTCAGCCATTGATACATTAAATCCTTGTAATAATGCTGTTACTGCATCGGTAAATATAAAACCATTACTTAAAGTCCCTACAACCATTGCCACTACTGATGATGCTAACATAAGTAATAATGCTGGAAACCCAAAATATCCACCACCAAAAACAATAATTGGAGGGAGCAACATTAAAATATTAAAATTATACAATGAATCTAAATCTTCCATTATTTTTAAAGTTGCTTCTGATAATTGAGAATTTCCATTATAATAAAATGTTCCTACTAAAGTATAGCCTATAATTGCTATGATAGCACTTATAGTTACATTTGGCAACATACCTTTTATATGGTCATATACTGTTACCTCTGAAGCTAGTGCACTTAAATTTGTAGTATCTGATACTGGTGATACTTTATCTCCAAAAAAAGCTCCTGAAATTATTGCTCCTACTACTAGCGGTAAAGGTATTCCCATACTTGTAGCTATTCCCATAAACGCAACTCCTGAAGTTGCTGCTGATCCCCACGAAGTTCCTGTAAATGTTGAAACTATCGCTGTTACAACAAATGCAGTTACAACTACAAATTTAGGATGTAAAAATTTTAAACCATAATATATCATCATTGGAACAGTTCCACTATACATCCATGTTCCTACAATTCCACCAACTGCTATTAATATTAATATAGCTGGAAAAGCCTTTGCAAATTTCTTATTATATGCTTCTATTAGTTCATCCCAAGTATAACCAGCTCTAACTGATACAAGCCCTGCTATTAAAGATGCTAGTAATAAAATAAATTCTATCCTTATTCCAAATATAATATTCCCTACTATTACCATTAATGCCATACATATCATTGGTAAAAATGCTTCAAATGTTGTTACTTTTCTTTTTTCCTTCATAATTTCCTCCACTATTTTCGAATAATTAATTTAGGTTCTAACTCTGTATTAAATATTTTACTTGTCTTATTCTTTTTTTCTATTCTTTCTAGTAAAACTTTCATAGCCAATTCGCACATATTTTCCATTGGTTGTTCTATACTAGTTATTCCAAGTGTTTGAGATATTATTGTATTATCAAATCCTACCATTTCTTTTTCATAAAGATTAATATTATATTTCCTTGCTTCTTTTATAAATAAAAGAGCTATTTCATCACTTGAAAAAAATATAGCATCACATTTTAAATCTAATTTTTTTATTTTTTCAGGAATTTTTTTTCTAAAGCCTTTTTCTAAAGTAAATAAAATATTACTTTCCGTACTATTTAAATGATTTTCTCTATTAATCTCACTTAAAAATCCTTTTAACTTATCTGACTCTTTCTCTCCTATATAAGCTACCCTTTTAAAATTATTTTTTATAAAATATTTTGCTACTTCTACTCCCGCATTAAATAAAGATGTATAAAAACTATCTACCCATGAAATTTTCTCATTTAAAACTACAAAAGGTATTCCACTCATTTTTAAAAGCTTTAAATTTTTAGCGGATACAGGAGCACTTATTATTCCATCTACCTTTCTAGTAACTAATTCTTTAAAATGAATTTTTTCTAATCTTTCATCTTTTTCACAATTCACAACAATTACTGTATATCCATTTTTTCTTGCTTCTTTTTCAACATAATTAACCATTTCTAAATAATATGGATTAGCAAAGTTCGTAGAAACAAATCCTAATATTTTAGAACTTTCTCCTCTCATTATTTTTGCACTTATATCTGGTACAAAATTATTATCTTGTATACACTTTAAAACTCTTTGTCTAACCTCCTCCTTTACATTTGGATGATTACTCAATACTCTTGATACAGTTGATTGAGAAACATTAACTAATTTCCCTATATCTTTCATTGTTAATTTTTTCATAAAGGCCTCTCTTTTATTGCATACGTATGCAAATTAAATTTGCGGCTAAGTCTATCATAACTTTTTTTAAAAGTCAAGACTTTTTTATTCTTTTTAAGTTTTGATTGTCTTAAATTAGATAAATACGTACTTTTTAAAATCTATATTTTTTTATTTTTATATACATTTTTTAATTTTGAATAATTTTTGCATAAAAAAAGACCTGATTTCTACTAAATAGAAAAATCAAGTCTTCAATATATTTATAAAAAAATAAATTCTTATGTACAAAATTTTATTTTTTCATCCCTCTACTCTTTAATATTTTTTTATATGTTAAAAGAAAAGTTATACTTGCTATACTTACTGAAGTGATATCAGCTATTGGTTCAGCATAATATATTCCCTTTACTCCCATAAAAATTGGTAGAACAACTGCTAAAGGAACCAATAAAATAACTTTTCTCAATAAAGCTATAAATATAGAATATTTAGCTTGTCCTAAAGCTAAAAAAGTTCCTTGAATAGCTTGTTGTATTCCAAAGATTACCATTCCCAATACAAAAATTGGCATAAATTTAGAAGTTAAATCAAATAATTCTTTTGAATCAGTAAAAATACCAACATATATCTCTGGAAAAATTACTCCTATTCCTCCCATCATAATTGTTACCGTTAAACATACTCCTAACATTCCTTTAAAAGTTTGTAAAACTCTTTTTCTATTACCAGCTCCAAAATTATAACTTATTACAGGTTGAATACCTTGAGTTATACCTGAAACTGGTACTGTTATTAGTTGTAGTACACTTGTTAATATAGACATTGAACCTACATATATATCTCCACCATATTTCTGTAACCCTGAATTTAAAGTTAACAGAACTAAACTTTCTGTACTTTGCATAATAAAAGGAGATATTCCTAATGCTCCTGTCTTTTTTAAAATCTCTTTCTCTAGATTTAAATTTTCTATTTTTATCTTTATTACACTTTTTTTAGATAAAAGAAAATATACAACCCAAATTGCACTTAAAGCTTGTGATATAACAGTAGCTAATGCTGCTCCCTTTACTCCCATTCCTAATACAAATATAAAGATAGGATCTAAAATAATATTAGTAACTGCTCCTATTAAAACTGATAACATAGCTACTTTTGCATTTCCCTGTCCACTAATAAAAGTATTAAGTCCTAAAGATAACATAACAAAAATCGTTCCATATAAATATAATCCTATATAGTCGTGAGCATATTTTATAACATTATCACTAGCTCCAAAAGCATATAATAATGGAGTTTTAAAAATTTGAAAAAATATAGTTAATACTATTGCAAATACTATTAATAAAGCAGTACTATTCCCTAATATTTTCTCTGCTTTTTTATAATTTTTAGCTCCTAATTCAATAGAAGCTAAGGGTGCACCTCCCTGTCCAGCAAAAGCACTAAAAGCGGAAACCACCATTATTATTGGAAATGTCACACCTACCCCTGTAAGTGCTAAAGAACCTACCTCTTTTATATGACCTATATATATCCTATCTACAATATTGTATAATACATTTATTAATTGAGCTAGTACTGATGGTACTGCCATTACTAAAAATAATTTTCTTAATGGTAACTTCTCTAATTTTTCTGCAGTATTATTTGTCATTTTTCTCATCTCCAAAAATATTTTACAAATAATTTTAACACAAAGTCCTTAAAAATAAAAGAAAAATAGGTTTAATTAAAAATAAGTTTACAGTATCTTTAATTATTATGTGATATTATTCACATTTTTTAAAATATGTTATAATAATATTTCAAATATATTTAAGAGGAGGATTTATTATTAACATGAATTTTTTAGAAAAACAATTTAAATTAAAGGAAAATGGAACTGATATTAAAACAGAATTAATAGCAGGACTAACTACATTTACTACTATGGCTTATGTGTTAGCTACTGTCCCTTCTATAATGAGCTCAGCTGGTTTTGGTAAATTAGGAGTTTTAACAATGGTTATTATATTATGTGCTATTACCTCTATTGCTATGGGAATAGTTACTAATAGACCTTTTGTTTTAGGACCTGGACTTGGAAGTGTAGCAGTTTATTCTGTTTCTATGATTATTGGTGAGGGAATATCTCCTGCTGTTGCTTCTGGAGTTATTTTCTGGGAAGGACTTCTATTTGTTATTATCTCATTTATTGGACTTAGAGATATAATCGTAAAATTAATTCCACTAAGTATTAAGATCTCTATTAGTGCTGGTATTGGGCTTTTTATTTCATTATTAGGTTTTAGAAATGCTGGAATAATTATAGCTAATGCTAAAAAAAATGTTCTTGGTTTTGGAGATTTAACAACTCCTACTGCTATATTAGCTATTATTGGTTTAATAATTTTACTTATTTTAGAAGTTAGAAAAGTAAAGGGTGGAGTTATTCTTGCCATTATCTTGACTACATTAATAGGAATACCTATGGGAGTTACTAAAATCCCTACTTCTTTTTTAGCAGCCCCTGGAAATCCTACAGATATGATTTTTAATATAGATGTTATGGGAGCATTAAATATAAAATACTTACCTTTTCTATTTGCTTTATTTATTCCTGACTTTTTCTCAACATTTGGAACTGTTATAGGGGTTGGTGCAAAAGCTGGTCTACTTGATAAAAATGGAAATTTACCTGGTATAGAAAAATGCTTCTATGTAGATTCTATATCTACTGTTTTAGGTAGTCTATTTTGTATGCCTTGTATGACTACATACTTAGAATCTGCTTCTGGAGTAGAAGCTGGTGGAAAAACAGGATTAACAGCTGTAGCTACTTCTTTTATTTTTATTCTTATGTTTTTAATAACACCTTTAGCCCTTATGATTCCTTCTGCTGCTACTGCTCCTACTCTTATTCTTATGGGAGTAAAAATGTTGGGTGGAATGAAAAATATAAATTATGAAGATACTACTGAATGTGTTCCTGCATTTTTATCTGTTGCCTTAACAATTTTTACAAATAACGTTGCTAATGGTATTGCAGCAGCAATAATTGTCTATGTTATTTTAAAAATAGCAAGTGGTAAACATAAAGAATTGCCTCTAACAATGTATCCTTTTGCAACTGTCCTTTGTTACTATTTCTATACTTTAACTATGTAGGAGTTTTTATATGAAAGTTGATTTATTAGTAAAAAATGTAAAAGTCTTTAATTCTTATTTAAAAAAATTTAAAGATGGTAATGTAGCAATTTTAAATAATAAATTTTTGTATATAGACAATAATAAAAATATAGAATTTGAGGCTAGCTCTACTATTGATGGAAAAAATCAATATATGATTCCAGGATTTATAGATATCCATATGCATATAGAAAGTTCTATGATGACACCTGCACCTTTTTGCCATCATCTTTCTAAAAATGGAGTAACAACTATTGTTGCAGAACCTCATGAAATTGCCAATGTATTTGGTAAAAAAGGAATAGAAGCTATGATTGCTGCTGAAAATAGTATTAATACTTCTATTTTTTATGGTATTCCTAGTAGTGTTCCTTCTACTTCTCCTGATTTAGAAACAACTGGAGCTATTTTAGACTTTGAAGAAATGAAAAATTTAACTTCTAATCCAAAAGTTATCTGTATTGGAGAAATTATGAATTATAGAAAAGTTATTGTTGATAACTCTTTAGATATCTGTAAATTTATAGAGTATGTCAAGAAAAATAAACCTCAATATGCTATTGAGGGACATTGTCCTAAACTCTTAGACTTAGATTTAGCTAAATTCTTATACTTAGGAATTAATGGTGACCATACAGAACATACTTTTGAAGAGTTTGTTCAAAGATTTGAAAATGGGATGTTTATGGAGTTACAAGCAAAATCCATATCCTCAGAATTAATAAACTATATTAAAGAAAATAATCTATATGAACATTTTGCTTTTGTTACTGATGATACTATGCCTGATACTTTTTTGCACAAAGGACATCTTAACGTCGTCATTAAAAAAGCTATTCAAGCAGGTATTAATATAGAGAATGCTATTTATTGTGCTACTTTTACTCCAGCTAGAAGAATGAATCTGCACGATAGAGGAGTTATTGCACCAGGTAAAAAAGCAGATTTTCTGTTAATTGATAACTTAAAAAACCTTCATATTACTCAAACATTTATAGATGGTAAAGAGGTATATAATATTAATTCTGAAGCAAAATATATTCCTACTGATTATAAATTTCCAGAAGAGTTTTACCAAAGTGTTAGAGTAGAAAAAATCAATGAAGATATTTTTCAAATTCCCGTAAATAATAAAGAGAATGAAGTAAATTGTCGTATTATAAAAGTAATTGATGGAAGTACAAGAACAACAGAAATAATAGAAAAGTTAAATGTTAAAAATGGTTATCTAGATTGGGAAAATTCTCTATATATGTTAATTACAGTTTTTGAAAGACATGGAAAAAATGGAAATATTGGTTTTGGATTAGTTACTGGAGATTGTATAAAAAACGGAGCTATTGCAACTACATATGCTCATGACCATCATAATCTTATGGTTATTGGAAAAAATATCAAAGATATGACTAAAGCTATTAATAGAATTATAGAGCTACAAGGAGGAATTTGTTGTGTAGAAAATGAAGAAATCTTAGCTGAAGTTCCTTTACCTGTAGCTGGTATCCTCTCTGAAAAAACAGTACAAGAGCTTGGAAAAGAGGTAGAAATACTTAGAGAAAAAATGTCACAATTAGGATATAAACACTATAATCCTATTATGTCATTATGTACTCTTTCACTCCCAGTTTCTCCAGCTTTAAAAATTACTGATAAAGGATTAATAGATGTTAATCAGGGAAAAATAGTTAATCTTATTGTAGACTAGTGAGAAATTTCTCACTAGTTCTTATTTTTTAAAATATCTCTAATTTCTCTTAATAATAGCTCTTCATTTGTTGGTTTTGGAGTTGGTTTACTATCTTCATGTTTCTTTATTAATTTATTTACTAGTTTAATCATAAAAAATACACATAAACAAATTATTGTAAAGTCTAAAACATTCTGTAAAAATTGTCCATATTTTATAACTACAGAATCCCCACCAGCTATACTAGATGGTAATTTTAAACTCAAAGATGAGATATTAATTTTTCCTGTAAAAACTCCTATTATAGGCATAATCATATCATTTACCATACTTGATACAATCTTACTAAAAGCTCCTCCTACTATAACTCCTACTGCCATATCTAGTACATTTCCACGTAATGCAAATTTTTTGAACTCTTCTATAAATTTCATTATTTCTCCTTTTTATTTAATAAATATTTATGATAAAAGAAGTGAGTTAAAAAACTCACTTCTAAGCTTTAAATATATAAAAATTATTTATTCTCTAATCTTTTATTTAATATTTCAGCTTCTTTTTCATATCCTTTTTTACCAAGTAATGCAAACATATTAGCTTTATATGACTCTACACCTGGTTGATTAAAAGGATTTACTCCAAGAATATATCCACTCATTCCACAAGCTTTTTCAAAGAAATAGAATAAGTATCCTAAATGGAATGGAGTAGCTTCTGGGACATTTACTACTAAGTTAGGTACTCCACCATCAACATGAGCAAGTAATGTTCCTTGAGCAGCTTTCTTATTTACAAAATCCATTCCTTTTCCTGCTAGATAGTTTAATCCATCTAAATCTACTTCTTCAGCTTCTATTGTTATATCAACTTCCGGCTCTCCTATTAATACTGCTGTTTCAAATAACTCTCTTCTTCCATCTTGGATATATTGTCCCATTGAGTGTAAATCAGTTGAAAAATCTGCTGCTGCTGGGAATAATCCTTTTCCATCTTTACCTTCAGATTCTCCAAATAGTTGTTTCCACCACTCACCAAAATAGTGTAATCTTGGTTCATAGTTTATTAACATCTCAATATTTTTACCTTTTCTATTTAAAATATTTCTAATTGCAGCATACTTGTAACAGTCATTCTCTTCAAATGGTGCATTATAATCATTTTGGGCCTCTCTAGCCCCTGCCATAAGCTCATCTATGTCTATTCCTGCACAAGCTATAGGAAGTAATCCAACTGGTGTTAGCACAGAGAATCTTCCTCCCACATCATCAGGAATTACAAATGTTTCATATCCTTCTTCATCAGCTAATTTCTTTAATGCTCCTTTTACTTTATCTGTAGTTGCATATATTCTATTTCTAGCTTCTGCTTTTCCATATTTCTCTTCTATATGTTTTTTAAGAACTCTAAAAGCTATTGCTGGCTCAGTAGTAGTTCCTGATTTAGAGATTACATTGATTGAATAATCTTTTCCTTCTAATATATCTAATAAGTGTTTTAAATATACTCCAGAGATATTATTTCCTACATAGAATATCTCTGTTCCTTTTCTTTTATCTTTTGGTAAATTATTATAGAAAGTATGAGATAAAAAATCTATTGCAGCTCTTGCTCCTAAATATGAACCACCTATTCCTACAACAAGAAGAATATCAGAATCTTTTTTTATTTTTTCTGCAGCAGCTTTAATTCTTTCAAACTCAGCTTTATCATAGTTAGTTGGTAATTCTATCCAACCTAAGAAATCATTTCCAGCTCCATTTTTTTCCTTTAAAAATTTTTCAGCTGTTAAAACTTGTTCCTTCATAAAAGATAATTCTTCTTCTCTTACATACCCAAGTGCTTTAGAATAATCAAATGACAGTTTTTTCATTATCTATTCCCTCCTAATTTTAATTTTTATTTTCAAGAGTTTCTATTCTCTTTTTTAGTTCATCTATTGTTTTCTCATTTTCATTTACTCTCTCTCTTAAAAGTTCAATAGTTTCATTTATATTATCTAGTCTTCCATTAAAAGTACTTGCATCAAAACCTATTTTATTTAATTCTTGAGAAAACTCAAGCATCAAAGCTTCTAGTATATTTAAATCTTCTTTATTAGCTTTTTTTAAATCTATATAGTCAATACTTCTTGCCAAATTTTCAGCAAAATCATATCTTGTAAGAGCTTCATTCCCATTAAATTTATATTTATTTTCTTTTAATATTCCTCTTTCAACTAATGAATTTATTGATTTATATGCCCAGTGCTCTTTATTTAAATCTTCAAATTTTGTTTCAGCAAATGTCATTGAAGTCAACATTAACATTAAAATTACTATATATTTCATACCATATTTTCTCCTCTTCTATTCTATTTTTAAGTATAACATATATAGTAAATTTTATCTACAGTTATTTTTTATATAAAAAATAACTGCCTAAATAAGGCAGTTACAATTCTTATGTGGCTGGGGTGGCTGGATTCGAACCAACGCATGACGGAGTCAAAGTCCGTTGCCTTACCGCTTGGCGACACCCCAACAGTATATTTATATTATCATATTTATTTAAAAAAGTCAATTTATCTTTTTATTTGACTTTATATTTCTTTTTAAAGCTTGGCAAGTTCCTATCCTCCCAGGAGGCTTCCCTCCAAGTACTTTCA
>ERZ791906.274-NODE-274-length-74018-cov-9.343293_pt1 | contig 74018 bp, 74 predicted proteins | sample MGYA00510146_ERZ791906 | MGnify/ENA primary metagenome ERZ791906 (study PRJEB30046, sample SAMN00792096) | human gut metagenome | study: EMG produced TPA metagenomics assembly of the A metagenome-wide association study of gut microbiota in type 2... | reverse complement strand
TCGAGGGTGCGGACATTTTCTTGGACTATCTAAGTGACCAATCCAAGTCTATGTCCGCACCCTCGACTCAAATGGCATCAGTGAGCAAGTCTCACTATTACTGGCTCAAATTCTTCACAAGGAACATTTTTAATTACAATGATACTATTTTTGTAATTAAAAACATGAGTTGTAGTACTTTGTTTAACTGTATCACATTTGCAAAGTTTGCACATATCTTTACTCCTATTTAATCTTTTAGTTTTGTTACCACTCTTTTATGTTCTAGAGATACATATAAGTTCTTTCATATTTTTCTTTAATAAATTTTAATCTTTTATTCTGTTTTACTTCATCAATATTATTAATATTTACTATTTTTAACAAAAGTAATAAATCTTTTTTATCTGTTTTTCTTAGAACCAAACCACCATCATGTATTGCCATTGCTTTCGTCTCAATTAATCCATAATTATCTGCAACATACAAATCTATTCTGTTATATCTTTTTACTTTTTCCATTCAATAATAGGCTCTAATTCGGATAAAAAACCATTCAATGTAACACAATCGGTATTCAACCATTCTTCATCCAAATCCATCTCTATTCCGATTTGCTTTATAATATCCTTTACCTGTTCATCAAATTCTGCTGTTAAAGAATCAATATCTATTGTATATCCATGTTCCCTTATTCCATTAAACAACATTGCAAATCCGCCTATTACTTTTATTACAATTTTTTCATGATTTTTCTTTTCTAATTGCTCATCTAATAGCAGTAGTGCTTTTTCAAATATCTCTATACTGCTTTCTTTCATATTCCTCCATCAATAAACAACATTCTATGTAAATAATAGTAATCATCTTTAGTCCAATTGCTTTGGATTTCATAATATATTTTAGTTTTCATATGATAGGATTCCTTTATCAAGATAGTTCATATATTTTTACAAAAACTCCTGTACACCATTTCTGGTATACAGGAGTTCATTATTTTAAGTAATTATCTTCTTTTCACTTGTCAGTGTATTACTTGTTAGCAATAGCTGCCTGAGCTGCTGCTAATCTTGCGATAGGTACACGGAATGGTGAACATGATACATAATCAAGACCGATCTTATGACAGAATTCTACTGAAGATGGATCTCCACCGTGTTCTCCACAGATACCTACGTGAAGGTTAGGGTTAACTGGCTTACCAAGTTTGATAGCCATTTCCATTAACTTACCAACACCAACCTGATCTAACTTAGCAAATGGATCGTTTTCGAAGATCTTAGCATCATAGTAAGCATCTAAGAACTTACCAGCATCATCTCTTGAGAATCCGTATGTCATCTGTGTTAAATCGTTTGTACCGAAGCAGAAGAAGTCAGCCTGCTTAGCGATTTCGTCAGCTGTAAGAGCTGCTCTAGGGATTTCGATCATTGTACCTACCTGGTATTCAAGTTTAACACCTGCTGCTGCGATTTCAGCATCAGCTGTAGCTACTACGATATCCTTAACATATTTTAATTCCTTAGAATCACATGATAATGGAATCATGATTTCAGGCTTAACTGTCCAATCGCTGTGCTTCTTCTGTACGTTGATAGCAGCACGAATAACAGCCTTAGTCTGCATCTTAGCGATTTCTGGATATGTTACAGCAAGACGAAGTCCTCTGTGTCCCATCATAGGGTTAAATTCATGTAATCCCTGGATAATACCCTTAATTTCTTCTACTGATTTGCCCTGAGCATCAGCAAGTTTCTTAATATCGTCTTCTTCAGTTGGAACGAATTCATGAAGAGGTGGATCTAAGAATCTGATTGTTACTGGACATCCTTCAAGAGCTTCATATAAAGCTTCGAAGTCTCCCTGCTGATATGGAAGAATCTTTTCAAGAGCTGCTTCTCTTTCTTCTACTGTATCAGAACAAATCATTTCTCTAAATGCAGCAATTCTGTCTTCTTCGAAGAACATATGCTCTGTACGGCAAAGACCGATACCTTCTGCACCAAGTTCTCTAGCTTTCTTAGCATCTGCTGGTGTATCAGCATTTGTTCTAACCTTAAGAGTTCTGTACTTGTCAGCCCATCCCATGATACGTCCAAATGTTCCAGCGATTGTAGCATCAACTGTTTCAATGATACCATCATAAATATTACCTGTTGAACCATCGATTGAGATGTAATCTCCTTCATGGTATTCTTTTCCAGCTAATGTGAATTTCTTGTTTTCTTCATCCATTGTGATATCTCCACAACCAGATACACAGCAAGTACCCATACCACGAGCAACTACGGCTGCGTGAGATGTCATACCACCACGAACTGTTAAGATTCCCTGTGAAGCCTTCATACCTGTAATGTCTTCTGGAGATGTTTCAAGACGAACTAAAACAACCTTTTCTCCTCTTGCATTCCAAGCTTCAGCATCATCTGCTGTAAATACAACTTTACCACAAGCAGCACCAGGTGAAGCACCAAGTCCCTTACCAGCTGGTGTAGCAGCCTTAAGAGCAGCAGCATCAAACTGTGGATGAAGTAATGTATCTAAGTTTCTAGGATCGATCATAGCTACAGCTTCTTCTTCAGTTCTCATACCTTCATCAACAAGGTCACAAGCGATCTGTAAAGCAGCCTGAGCTGTTCTCTTACCATTTCTTGTCTGTAACATATATAATTTTCTATTTTCAACTGTGAATTCCATATCCTGCATATCTCTGTAATGGTTTTCAAGTGTTTCACAAACCTTTACAAATTCTTCGAATGCTTCTGGGAATTCCTGTTCCATCTGAGCGATTGGCATTGGTGTTCTAACACCGGCAACAACGTCTTCACCCTGAGCATTCTTTAAGAATTCACCCATAAGCTTCTTTTCACCAGTTGCTGGATCTCTTGTAAATGCAACACCTGTACCACAGTCATCACCCATGTTACCAAATGCCATTGACTGTACATTAACAGCTGTTCCCCATGAATAAGGGATATCGTTGTCACGACGGTAAACGTTAGCACGTGGGTTATCCCATGAACGGAATACGGCTTTAACAGCACCCATTAACTGTTCCTTAGGATCATCTGGGAAGTCTTCGCCGATTTTTTCTTTATATTCTGCCTTGAACTGTCCAGCTAATTCCTGTAAATCTTCTGCTGTAAGTTCAACGTCCTGCTTAACACCTCTGTCAGCTTTCATTTTGTCGATAAGTTCTTCAAAGTATTTCTTACCAACTTCCATAACTACGTCTGAATACATCTGAATGAATCTTCTGTAGCAGTCCCAAGCCCAACGAGCATTTCCTGATTTTGCAGCAATAGCTTCTACTACTGTCTCGTTAAGACCAAGGTTAAGGATTGTATCCATCATACCTGGCATTGAAGCTCTAGCTCCTGAACGAACAGAAACAAGTAAAGGATTTTCCTTATCACCGAATTTCTTTCCTGTGATTTCTTCCATCTTAACGATGTATTCGTTAATCTGTCCCTGAATTTCTTCATTGATTTCTCTGCCGTCCTCATAATACTGAGTACAAGCTTCTGTTGTGATTGTGAATCCCTGAGGTACTGGAAGTCCTAAGCTTGTCATTTCTGCAAGGTTAGCACCCTTACCACCAAGAAGTTCACGCATGTTAGCATTACCTTCGCTAAAAAGGTATACCCATTTGTTTGCCATGTTTCTTTCCTCCTAATTAATTAGTATTTTATGTCATGAGTCCTATGGAATATGGCCATCATAAGTAACTCATACACTCTATTTTTGATGCCGCCCAGTCTTTTTAATAATATTCCTGTGTAAATTTACAGGCTGAAAAAGGGCGCATTTGCACCTAAAGTTAATTATAACATACGCACTTTTATAGTCAATAAAAAATTCCACTTTTTTCCTTTGTTATAAGGGGTTTTTGCGTATTATTTGTCGACTATAAATGTTGTAATTGAATGTGCAGGTACTTCAGTATTAATACCCTTACCATCCACTGCCACTGCAAGTCTGTGACGTTTGCTTAGTTCATTTTGAACTACAACAATAATCTGTCCGTTGGGATTCTTATACGCAACAGAATAAATTCCCTTGTCTGAATCATTTAAACAAAGTATTCTTTTTGCTCCCGGCTTAATATATTTTGAAAAATGTCCAATATAATAATATGAAATATTGTAAATAACTTCATTTGTTTCTGTATTTAACATAATTGGTGCTTCACAATAATTTCCTACATAGTTAGGACCACCCTTTTCGTCTAATACAAGATTCCAGTCAATCCAACCTTCTGTATAGTTATTGAAATCATTTATCATGTTGTGACCATAAATCTCACCATGTTTCCAAGCACCTATCCCTGCCTTAGAGCTTGTGTTTCCTGAATTGTTTACTAATTCAACACAACCTTCTGTAAAAATAAGATGCTGCTTAGGATATATTTCGTGTGCCATTGTAAGAATTTCAGATTTATCCGAGCCATACCAATGGTAAGCAATTCCCCAAATAATATCTTTTGCGTTCTTATATGCCAATGTTTCACGAACACGTCTAAACATTATGTCTCTGTTATGATCTAAAATTACAATCTTAACTTTTTCTTCAAGACCTTCTTTTTTCAACTCTTCATACATATAGTCAACAGCAAGCATTGCTTCCTCTGTTGGATCATATTTACATGAAGCCCATGTCTGTTTAGCCTCTGGTTCATTTTGAACACTGATTGTTAAAATATTAATTCCTCTGTCAAGCATTCCCTTAACATACTTAACCATATACTTAGCCCATGTTCCATAATACTTTCTTAAAAGTCTACCACCATGGTTCATGTCCTTATTGTTTTTCATAAATGCTGGTGGACTCCAAGGAGCACAGAGAATTCCAATGTCTTCTCCTGCCTCTTCGCTTGCCTGTTTTATGAAAGGAACTACATATTTGTCTTCTCTTTCCATATGGAAAGTTTTAAGTTCAACATCTTCATCCTCTACGTATGTATATGGTTCTAATGAAAAGTCACATCCATTAATAGATGTTCTTCCTAAATTGTAAGCTAAACCTGTTTCCTTATTAAAATATGCTTTTAAAATTTCTTTTCGTGCTTCTTCACTTGCGTTTTCCATAACGTACGCTGCCGCTTCTGTAAACGCTCCTCCAAATCCTAAATGTGTCTGAAACTCCTGGCTACTATCTACAACAACTGTATCCATTCTGAAACTAAAATAATTTCTTAATTCCTGTTCACCTAAGTTTCTCCATTTTACGTCATCACCTTGGACTGTCTGAATCATTTTGATTGTTGGTTCCATTAAACTACCTCATTTCGTAATAAAATGCATAACTTTCGGCATGTTATGCATTAGCATATTTTCATGTATAGTAGGTAACTCCAAAGTATTCTTTCAATTTCCCTGTATTGATTAGATTGAGTAATTCTTCTAATCCTAATCGTGCGAATCGTTACAGTTTTGCACTATCACAATCCTGTAAAAATTATAACATTTTACCCCTAAATGTATATTGTAATATTTATACAAATAATTTTTATTATTTTTATGAAAGTTGTATAAAATCGTTTCAATATGCTATTTTATGGGATTTTTGATTTTTCTCTTTATGTTGCTTCACACCTGTGTGATTAGCTTTTTGATATAACGCAAAATAAAAAAAGATTTCTTCGCCACACAAAAACAGACAGCCATATCTTTACTGTTGATTTCCAAAAATCTTAAACAGTTTCGATATTAGCTGTCTGCTTCTGCTAATGTTATCTTTAATATTAATATCTTAAATATTTTTATCTTTAATATTAAACATCATCTAGCATTCTCTATCGTTTAATATTATTTAAGCTATTTATTTTTCAATATTTAAGATATTTATCATTTACTTTCTTTATGACTTATTATTTAAAATGCCATCTTTTCTTCAAAGTATGCTTTTAAATCTTCAATCTTAATTCTTTCCTGTTCCATTGTGTCACGGTCACGAACTGTAACTGCTCCATCTTCTTCTGAATCAAAGTCGTATGTTACGCAGAAAGGTGTACCGATTTCATCCTGACGACGATATCTCTTACCGATAGCTCCTCTGTCATCGTATTCACAGTTGTAATATTTGCTAAGTTCAGCAAATACTTTTTCTGCACCTTCATTTAATTTCTTTGATAATGGAAGAACTCCAATCTTAACAGGTGCAATTGCAGGATGAAAATGAAGAACTGTACGGGTGTCAGGCTTTTCAGGTGTTCCAATTTCTTCTTCATCGTATGCTGCACAAAGGAATGCTAATGTTACTCTGTCTGCACCAAGTGATGGTTCAATAACGTATGGCACATATCTTTCATGCTTTTCATCATCAAAGTATGTTAAATCTTCTTTTGAAGTTTCCATGTGTCTTGATAAATCATAATCAGTTCTATCAGCAATACCCCAAAGTTCGCCCCAACCAAATGGGAATAAGAATTCAATATCAGTTGTTGCCTTTGAGTAGAATGATAATTCTTCTTTTTCATGGTCTCTTAATCTCATTTCGTCTTCCTTAATTCCAAGATTAAGTAACCAGTCACGACAGAAACCTCTCCAATATTCAAACCATTCTAAATCTGTATCAGGTTCACAGAAGAATTCAAGTTCCATCTGTTCGAATTCTCTTGTTCTAAATGTAAAGTTACCCGGTGTGATTTCGTTTCTAAATGACTTACCAATCTGACCAATACCAAATGGAATTTTCTTTCTTGATGTTCTCTGTACATTCTTGAAGTTTACAAATATACCCTGAGCTGTTTCAGGTCTTAAATATACTGTATTCTTAGCATCTTCTGTAACACCCTGGAATGTTTTAAACATAAGGTTAAATTCTCTAATGTCTGTAAAATTATGTTTTCCACATGATGGACAACAAATATTCTTTTCATCAATGTATGAAGCCATCTGCTCATGTGACCATGCATCAACTGATTCTTCAATTTCAATTCCGTTGTCTGCCATGTAATCTTCAATTAACTTGTCTGCTCTAAAACGTTCGTGACATTCCTTACAATCCATTAATGGATCAGAGAAACTTCCTAAATGTCCTGATGCTACCCATGTCTGTGAGTTCATAAGAATAGCACAATCAACACCAACGTTGTATGGATTTTCCTGTACGAATTTTTTCCACCAGGCTCTCTTTACGTTGTTTTTTAATTCAACACCAAGATTTCCATAATCCCAAGTATTAGCTAAACCTCCATAAATTTCTGAACCCGGATAAACAAATCCTCTGCTCTTTGCCAATGCTACAATCTTATCCATTGTCTTTTCCATTATAAAATCCTCCATTTTTATGTATTGTTTATAAGCCATTTAGCTTTACGTTAACATTTAATATACAATGTAACTCATTTCCTTGTCAGAAGTTGTTACAATTCCATCTTCATCTACTTTGCAATTTGAGCTAATGTATTTTACATCACTGCCAATTTCCACTTTGTATTTTGAATCTACTATTAGAATGTTGGCATTGCTCATTTTCTTGATTTCTTTTGTCTTTAATGTTTCCTTTTTATCAGGAGAAGTAAATTCACCTTTTATTTTGCAGTCACCTCGCTCTTCAATTGTTCCTGCATAAAAAGTACCCTCTTCTGCTTTGTTGTAATTCTGTATATATGAATTAAAATCATACACTGTAGCTAATTTTAAAATCAAATAAGCTTCTTTATCTTCAACTTCAAACTTATCCACTGAAATAGCATCATCAACTGATGCTGTACTACTACTGTTGTATTTTTTCACTTCATCATTAATGTATTTTTCAAGCGCATCTTTGTCATAGTCTTTGTCAGCGAACTTCTCTGTTACGCCGTAGCTGACTGCGCCATCCTCATCAATGTAAATTGCATTAACGCCACTGTCTAACTTAATGTCCCCAACCTTTTTCCCACAGGCTGTAAAACTTAAAACCATGGCAAGCACTAATGACAACGCACAAACCCTCTTTAAAATATATCTCATAATGTCCCTCCTGTATTTTTGCATACCTAAATAGTAATTTTAAACTTTATGAGAACTAATTTCAATATAAATTTTCCAGAAATTCTAAAGAATTAAATTTTTTATGAATTATCTTATTTATGTAGCTCTCAATTACCTGTTTTAGTTGCGCTAATACTTCTTCTTTTACATTAAATGAGAAAAGCTTATTTATTTTTGCTGTTACAATATACTGTAATGCATATACAGTTGACGGATTAAGAATCTTGTTTTTGCGTATTTTGCCGTGGCAATTACTGCAAATTACCGAATTGTGTTCCAAATCAAAGTAATCAAGATTTTCTGTGTTACCGCATTTTCCACAATTAAAAACATTTGGATACTCACCGTTAATAACCAACGTACGCAATTCATATATACATCGAATCAGGTCAATGGGAATGGCTTTTTTGCTTAGCTGTTTCATTGCAATATACAAAAGCTCTAATGTATCTTTCGCCTCTATGCCTTCTCTTCCATAATAGTCGGCAAGTTCTAAAAAATACATTCCCATATACATACTGTCAATATCATTCATGGAGTTGCTGAAATACTCAATAATTTTCATTGCCGTAACTGTATATGCATTTCTCCCTCTATACAATGTAAACTCTCCAAAAGCCATTGGCTGACTGCCACCAAGAAATGGGCTTGTAGGCTTTCTTGCACCTCTTGCAAAAGCTGTTATTTTACCAAACTCTTTTGTGAGTATTACAAGTCTTTTATCGTATTCACTTATAGGTGTCGCTGAAATCACCATACCTACCGCTGTTATTGTCTCTACCATTTCTTTCGCCTTCTATTTTTGAAATAAAATTTTCTCTTGCTTTATTAATTTTTTTCTCTTTAGCATACTGTAAATAATCATCTATTTTTCCTGTGGATTCAAACATTCTCCAACTCTCTAAATTATCCATCTTATCCTCCCTGTAAATAGTTGTATGATTATAGTGTCAAAAGATAGGATTATGAGAGTGCTTTGCACGTAACAATCCGTTTAATTATAATCACAGTGTTTTGACACCCGCATCTATATAGTTAGGATTTACAATAGAAGATTTTGTATGCATTATTTAATTATCTTTCTTCCTTGTAGCCATAATTTTTCATTAGCAATTCGCTGTCACGCCAGTCTTTACGGACTTTTACCCAAAGTTGTAAATTTACTTTCATGTCAAGCTGCTGTTCAATTTCGTATCTGGCATTTGTGCCGATTTTCTTTAGCATGCTGCCTTTTTTGCCAATAATAATTCCCTTGTGAGAATCTCTTTCGCAAACGATAGTTGCCTCAATATCATAAATGTCCTTGTGACGTCTTTTCTTCATTCGCTCAATTGTTACAGCTATACCATGTGGGATTTCTTCATCTAATGCATGAAGGGCTTTTTCTCTTATAAGTTCGGCAACAATCTGTCTCATTGGTTGGTCTGTAACAGTATCTTCATCGTAATACATTGGTCCTTCAGGAAGATATTTAAAAATCTGCTCAATAACTGTATCCACATTATTTCCTTTAAGAGCTGATGCCGGGATAATTTCATCAAAATCCATTATCTTTCTGTAGGCATCAATAAACTTAAGAATTTCTTCCTGCTTTACTGTATCTGTTTTGTTGATTACTAAAATAACAGGAACGTCAATGTTCTTTAACTGTTCTGCAATGTGCTGTTCACCTGCTCCAATAAAAGTATCAGGTTCAACTAACCACATAATTAAATCAACTTCTTTTAATGTTTTTTCTGCCACATTAACCATGTATTCACCAAGTTTATTTTTTGCCTTGTGAATTCCCGGTGTGTCCAAGAAAACAATTTGCCCTTTATCACATGTATAAACTGTTTGAATTTTGTTTCTTGTTGTCTGTGGTTTCTTTGATGTAATTGCTATTTTTTGTCCAATGATTTGATTCATTAAAGTTGACTTACCTACATTTGGTCTACCAATTAATGCAACAAATCCTGATTTAAAATTCTTATCCATTTGTACCTCTTATCCTAATTCCTTTACTTCTTTTAAAATTTCCTGGTCTCTTGTTATTGCAGTTTTTCCACCAACTACACAAATGTAATTTTTATCCAACGCCTTCTTAAATTTAGGTGCCAGACTTCTTATTTTTTCAACAGTTGTTGTAAGCACTGCTTTTCGTTCATTAACTAATGTTTCAAATTTAACCTGTGCCATGTAGCTTGCAAATTCTCTTCCACTTCTGTCCGCCGCACTCATTGGGGTGTCCATGCCACTTATTGTACCGATAATATATTTTCTCATTTCCCTTTCACTTGCCTGGAAATTCTCAATATAGTTGGGTGCATCTAAGTAAACATCACTTGTTCTCTTACAATTTGGATCTCTGTAAGATGTAAACATAATGTCGCCTCCTCTGCTTACAGAGCAGCCACAACCATAAGCACCACCTAATACTCTAATGTTATTCCACAGGTATTCGCTACTCATAATGCTTGATAAAACCTGCATACTACCGTCGAATTGTTCATCTGTGCTGTCCTTGTAATTACCACAACGTGCCACATACTGAACCTGACCTGAAGTAGTGAAGCCTTCATTCTTTTCGTTCTTTTCAAAAGTCCAGCCGTCAAATGATTCTTTAAAGTCTACAGGCTCATTCATTTTCTGCTGAAGATTTGAAACTAAAGCTTTTACTTTTTCAAAGCTTTCCTTATTTCCTGCGTAGTTAATAGTTATGTTGTCTTTTCTAAATACATATTTAACCGTATCAGAAATCTTCTTCGCTATTTCTTCCTTCTTATTATCAAAATCATCTAGCAGTTCTTCAACAAACTTGTAAAAAGCAATACCTGATAATAATTCCCTAATATATGACTCGCTGCCATAGTAAGACATGGTTCTCATTCTACTTGCAACATTACCTGACTGAATAATTGACTTATTTAGTCTTGACTTTGTTTCTTCTAAAATTTCTTTTAGACGTTTGTAATCATCAAATTTTGTTTTTGTAAGAACTTCTTCAATTATGTTTACTGCTTTCTCAAGGTTGTCGTAAAGGGCTTTTGTATGAACTTCCATCTGGTATTTTGATGTATTGTTATAACTGTTTACATAAATTCCCGTTCCAAAACCTAAACCACCAAGATTCATATCAATGTCAGTATTTAAGTCTGTGTAAGGTCTTTCTGTATCCATGTAACTTAAAACATATTTAAACAAACCTACATACGGAACATAATCAATTGGCAATTTTTCGAAATTAAATGTCACATCCAAATATCCAATACCATTAGTAAATAATTCATTATATACTGCCGTAAACTCAGGCAACTTTTCTTCCTTGTAAATAAATGGTCTTGGACTTTCATTAATGTCTTCAATTTCCAATAAAGGTATTGTCTCAAGTTCCTCCGGTGTTGAAGGTGTTTCCTGATAATTCTTTAATTCCTTTGTTTTAATAATTAACGCTTCAATCTCTTCGTCTGTCATTGAGTCTTTTAGACTCTTAAGTTTTGCTTCTAACTGCTTTTCTTTTTCCTCTGTTAAACCTTTTTTAGGTTCCATAATTACAGTTGAACGATGATTATTGTTAATCATGTATTTTTCTATAATTTTTTCAAAATAATGTGTGTCAATTTTTTCTCTTAATAAATCAAAAATCCTGTTTGTTTCCAAACTTGCAAATGGATTTTCTTCATTGTAAATCCAGGCACCCATTAAATTAAGTCCCCAAATTAAGCCTTTTGGAAAACCTCCAAAATCTGCTTCTTTTTCTTTGAATTCCAAACTGTTAAGACCTGCACGTAAAGCATTTTTGCCAATACCGTTCTTAACAATTTCTTTTAATGAATTATTGATTATTTCATTAAATCTGTCACTGTCCTTTTGATTAGCATATTTAGCTGTAATTGTATAAATTGGCTGTAAAACATCATCCTCGTATGAGCCTGAAATATCTTTTCCAATTTTTGCATCAATTAAAGCCTGCTTAAGTGGGGCTCCCGGCATTTCCATTATTGCATATTCTAAAATCTGAAAAGCGATACTTAACTCTGTATCTAAGTTGTCGCCAATTACAAAGTTGGAAATTAAGACTGCACTTTCATCTTCGTTCTCACTATCTGAAATTGCATATTCCTTTGTAACTGTTACCGGCTTATCAAAAGGCTTTTGATATTTTATTTCTGAATCAACTTCTAAATAATCGTATTTTGATAAATAATTTTCATCTATCCACTGTAATCTTTCAACTACATCCATATCTCCATACAAATAAATATAGCTGTTTGATGGATGATAATATTTTCTATGGAAATCTAAATACTGTTCATATGTTAATTCAGGTATAAAATCAGGATCTCCACCTGACTCATTACTGTAGCCGTTGTCCGGGAATAATGATTGAAGTGAAACTCTTGCACCTAAACCGTCAACTGATGAGAATACTCCCTTCATTTCATTATATACAACACCGTTTATTGTAATGTTATCATCTTTATTTTCTAATTCGTAATGCCAGCCTTCCTGCTTAAAGATGTTTTCTTCCTTATAGATATTCGGATGAAAAACAGCATCCATGTAAACATGCATAAGATTGTTAAAATCTTTGTTGTTGTAACTTGCCACAGGATAAACTGTTTTGTCAGGATATGTCATTGCATTAAGGAATGTGTTAAGTGAACCTTTAACTAATTCCATAAATGGTTCCTTTACCGGAAAATCGTCTGAACCACATAAAACAGTATGTTCTATAATATGTGGAACTCCTGTGTCATCTGTTACCGGTGTTCTAAAACCAATATTAAAAACTTTATTGTCATCATCGTTTGATAAGATAACAACTCTTGCACCTGTTTTTTTATGTTTTAGTAAGTATGCATTTGAATTAACTTCTTCAATATGCTTATTTATAATAATTTCGTATTGTTGTAAGTCTTTTACTTCCATTGTCTACCTCTCTTTGTCAGAAATCTCTAGTGTATATACTAACATATTTTTTATTTTCTATCCATTATATATAAAAAATCTCTCCATACAGATTGGTTGTCTTCTGTACAAAGAGATTTTCTTAATATTATTTATTTTTGTTGTAAGAATCACATATATCTGACCATCGACATACTCCGCAAACTGCCCGTAACTTATTAACATTAATAACGTACTTGTGAACCATCTCTGTTAATTGGTTCCATGTAAGGTCACCTTTTTGTTTTTTCAGTTCATCCTCTATTGCTTCGTATGTGCGTCTGTCATTGCCTGAAACTGATTTTTCCTGAGTACATATTCCATTTTCATTATTAGGACAGTTTTCGCATATATCATCTGCCCCTTCTGTTAGTTCAACATAAGGATTCTTACTTAACATTTCATTATGAATTTTTGTCATATTTTCCACAAATCCATTGCTATACCCCTTTCCTTCAAAAAACTGAAGGCATAATAAATGGTGTGGTCTAATTGAATATCTGCACATATTTCTTAACTCTGTTTGCAATAATTGTTGCTACAACTATTTTTGCAATATCTGGAATAATGTATGGAATAACACAGTATGTTAAAGCAACTGCTACTGTATTATTTGTTACAACCATAAACCAAACTGTTCCTATTGCAAAACATGCCACATCGCCTAATACCATTGCAACTACTGTAATAACAAGTTTAACAACTTCGCTTTTTCCATTTGCTAAATTCATTAATAAACCAATAATAATTGCTGTTAAAATAAAGCCTACGATGAAGCCGCCTGTTGGACCTGCGATTACTGATGGGCCGCCTGTTAGTCCTGCAAATACAGGTACACCAATTATTCCAAGTAAAATATAAACCACAACTGCTATTGTGCCTCTCTTAGTGCCAAGTAAAGCTGCTGTTACAAAAACTGCAAAAGTCTGTAAAGTAAATGGAACAGGACCTGCAGACACGCTAATCCATGAACAAATTGCCATTATTGCTGTAAATACAGCTATTAGTACCATATCCTGAACTGATAAAAATTTCTTCTGTGTGTTACTCATAATTTCCTCCTAAATACATAACATTTTTTGCGACTAAGTCATTGTAAGTCAGTTTCCTTTGATTGTCAACCTGTTTTGTTATTTGGGTGACGTTTCTTCTCTGTTATGTTGAAGCCCCAAAAAAATAATGTTATACTTGTTTCTAGTTCTTATTAATTTATGGAAGGAGCATGTGTGCCTATCAAACCGGCAATGAACTAAAGGATTAAACAGCAATGCAAATGGTTAAATAGCAACACACGAAAATATTATGAGTGTAAAAGATGAAGTTCTAAAAGAACTTGAAAATAACAAAGGTGACTATATTTCAGGTGGCCAACTTGCTGACAATCTGGGTGTCAGCCGTAATTCTGTCTGGAAGGCAATTAAAGCATTGGAAAAATCAGGTTACGAAATCAATGCAATACCAAACAAGGGTTATTGCCTTGCAGAAAAAAATGATATTTTATCTTCATACAGTATTAAACAACATTTAAAAAATCCCCATTTGGATATATCTGTTTTTTCTTCTGTTACATCCACTAATACCATTTTAAAGGAAATGGCTGAACAGGGTGCAAAAGAAGGTACTGTTATTATTGCTGAAGAACAAACTGCCGGTCGTGGAAGAACCGGAAAACAATTCTATTCTCCTAAGGGTACCGGAATTTATATAAGTATTCTTCTTCGACCTGATATACCCGCAGAGGAATCATTATTTTTAACTACATCTGCTGCCGTTGCCACAGCTAGGGCTATTGAAGATGTAAGTGACAAACGTGCCCTTATTAAATGGGTTAACGACATTTACCTTGAAGATAAAAAAACCTGTGGAATTCTTACTGAAGGTGCCTTTAACGTGGAGACCGGAAAACTTGATTATGCCATAGTTGGAATCGGTATAAACGTTTGCATTCCTGATGGTGGTTTTCCTGACAACATTAAGGATATTGCCACTGCAATTTTTGACAAACAAACAGATTCCATTAACAAACGTAGTATTTTGATTGCCAATCTCCTTGACTATTTTATGGAATATTACAAGGATTTCAAATCAAAATCCTATGTAAAAGAATATATTGAACGTTCAATGATTATCGGTAAAACTATTACCGTAATTGAAGGTTCTAAAACTTCCGTTGCCAAAGCAATTGATATTGACAAAAACTGCCGTCTTAAAGTTCAATTTGAAGACGGTACTACTAAATGGCTGTCATCCGGAGAAGTCAGCACAAAAATTCATAAATAAATATTTGTAGATGGAATTTTTGCATACCACAACTGCACATTATTTATTACGTTTTCTAAAAAGAACTATTTGATATTATTTTTTGATATTATTTTTTATATAATATTGTTCATATTTTTATTCATAAATGGCGCATTTTCTTACGGAAATTGTGCCATTTTTTCCTGTTAAATATTCAAACTTTTCCATAACATACACGTCTAACAAGCCTTCTTTGTAATCCACTCCCATAACCTTTACTGATATGTCGCCTTTTGCCTTTAATGATATGCAAACATTTTGAACAAAATTTGCAATCATGTCTTTATCTGATTTTATTATTTTCTGTTCTTTAATCTGGCTATCTTTTACAGTTTGTTTAACTGCTGCTGCAACAACTCTCTCCAACTCATCTTTTCTGTCCTGCTTACTTTCAACTGAAAGAATTGTAAGAGCCGTAATTAAAATAACCACTATAAATCCTGATACAATAACTGTCTGTTTCATAGTCCTAATTTTCCTTTTATTATACTTGTTAAATTCTCACTGCTTTTGTAATTATTTGCCTTTACCTTGTCTCTAATATTGTTTCTTTTGCTATCAGAAATTTCTATATAATACTTTCCCTGACTGCTATTTGTTCTTTTTATGGAATCTTGCAACTTGCCACTTAAGCTTCTACTCCATTTGGAATTAGCATCTAAAGTTCCAATATATTTTTCAGATATAAAGCGTACTCTCTGCCCACTTAAATCTGTATTTAACACATAGACTTTCATTGTTCCATAGGCTGTCACTTTTTTATCTACCGAATTAGTTACAATCTTAATTGTATATTCTTTTATTTCATTAGTATTCAGGTAATTTTCTGCCTGTATGTCATTGCCTGTAACCAAGGCTGTATCCATATTTCTTTCTTTAATACTTACCACTTTTAAAACATATTTATAACCTGTATGTAAGTCATCATCTACTTTTACTTTCTTTAAAATCTCATCTTTATTTAAAACTATCTTTTGACCGACCACATAATAACGGTCTGTGGTAGTAATGTATATTTCCTTCACAGTTATTTTTTCCCATATTGCATGTAATGTTAAATCTGCATTTCCACTATAAACACTTCCCGGACTATACTTTATTCTGTTACCCTTTTCACTTGTGTTCCAATGTTTTTGTGTATTTAATTCATAACCTGCTCTTTCAACATTTTTTGTACTAAGATTAATATTTTCATTCCAGTATTTGTGCTGACTATTAGGCATCCCCGTCACTATATCCTGACAGTTTTTTTCATACCTTATGGAATACTGCCGGCTTATAATAATCCAATTGTCCTCATAGCCACTTACTTTGTCTGTAGGACGTAATATTTTCGAACTACCATTACTTGTGCAGGTATATTTTTCTTCTCCATTTGCATAATATAATTCATCACTCCCCTTTTTATTTCCATAACCTACTTTTATGATTTTTGTACCGGGAGCTTCTTCTTCCGAATTAATTTTTGCAATAAAGCCACTTTTTCTACTTAAACTGCCCATAATTTCCACATACTTATTTTTCTTTAAATATACATTGTTATTATCATTAAAATAAATACTTCCTTTGATTTTTAACAAACCATTTACATATATTCCCTGACCGTTATTGCCTGTTTTGTTTCCGTATATTTCACCGCTTTTAAAAGTCACATCACCATTATTTATATGAATTCCACCACCACTTTTTACCCCTTCATTATTAGACAACGTGTTTTTTGAGAAAATGACTTTGTTAGCAACTACAAGACCACCGCCTTTTCCTTGTGCGTAATTATTATCAATAACAGAATCTGTTATTTCTACATAGTCATTGTCGATACCTACTAACTTGCTTGGAAAATTAATGGCTCCGCCATCATTTACACTTTCATTTTGAGAAATATTTGTATTTTTAATTATTATTTTTGAAGAACCTGAGCTTCCACCATTTCCACAGGATATGCCGCCACCATTATCCTTAGTTAAGTTATTAGAAATTGCTCCACCATAGATTTTTGTTTCTCCGCCGGCATTCTTTCCACTACCACCGTTGCACCTGATTGCTCCGCCATTACCTTTGGCATTGTTTGAACTTATTAAAGGACCTTTTCCATTTTTTCCAATAGTTAAATTTGCCCCATATCCTGAAAATATGGCTCCACCTGATAAACCTGCACTATTCTGTTTTATTGTGCCGTTCTCAACTGTACAATTTGAACTACCACTTACAAATATTGCTCCGCCCTCTTCTTCTGCTACACAATTAGATATTGTTCCACCATTAATTTTGATGGTACAACCATCCATGCCAAAAATGCCACCGCCTTCTGTATATGATTTGCACTGATTAATTACAGCATTATTATTTATTGTTACACTTCCTTTCTTCACTCCAATGGCCCCGCCGTCAGAACCTTCACAGTTTTCAATGGTTCCATTTAAAATTAAAGTTCCAAAAGTGAAAATTGCAGAACCACCGTCCTCTTCCTTATTATTCATTACATTTTTCACTACGCAATTACTGTTTATTGTTGCTTTAGTTCCTCTTTTTAAATAAAGCCAGCCTGAGCTTCTCTTTTTAGTAGAAAAATTACTTTTGTTTCCACCTAAAGTTAAAGTCTTACTTTTTGTGGCCGTAACACCCATGTCTATCTCGGTAGTTCCACTTAAAGTCATACAATATTTAGGATACTCGCCTCCATTTATTGATTTTTCTCCATCTGATGATCTTTTTAATGTTACATTGCTATCATAGGCATAAATTTTAAATTTTCCCTTACCAATTGCTATGTTCCTTGTTATTGTTATTGATTTTTTTACACCCACGTAAACCCATGACTTTGTAGATTTTGTAAGCAATACATCTCTTAGTTCATCCTCAATTGATACAATATACGGATCTTTTGCCCTACCTGAACCAGCTAAAGCATACACACTATTAAAGAAAAATGCTGTACTAAAGCCCAAAGCCAAAATAGTCACTATACTAATTTTGATACCAGTCATTTTCATACAGTTTATTATATATTTTTTTAAATTCGCCTTTTTGTTTTCTATTATTTCTAATAGATTCACCTTTATTCTTTTTAACAAATTCATTCCCCAATTTATATTTACATTTCGATTTTTTCTTTTACTTTTTCTTTGTTTTTCACCTTTATCTGGCATACCCCTCAATCACCCCCTGCTTGCTTAAGCCATTACCAAACAGGCTAAACACCGGCATTGTAATGCTGTATTTTAATATTACAAGTCTGCTTGGCTGTTCATTATAAATAGTCAAATCTTCTATTTCCAAAGTGTATCCTTTTTCACCTGCCTCACTTTTACACTGGCTTATAACCTGGTCATTACAGTTACTATCCTCGATTCTATTTACAGCCACATTGTAAAAATCTCTTGCATTAGATACCTGATTGTTGCTGCTAATAAAAGAGGCAAACAATATGCACCCTAAAGTTATGGCAATTACAATCGAAAACATTTCTATTGCTACTCTCATATTTCACTCCACTATTACGTTTATGTATTTTGTGCATGCAAGTCCATTGTCTGACTTAACAACACATTTCAGTTTATAAATTCCCTTTTTTTCAAAATCTATATTTCCGTATACTTTGATTTTGTTTGATATGTCTTTTCCTGTATAATCTTTTGCTTTAATATATTTCGAATAATCAAATTCCTTACTTAAATACTCAAGATATATAACCTCCTTGCCTTCAATAACAGGATATTTGTCTTTACTTTCTTTTAAAAATTTTTCATTGCTTTGACTTTTTTCATTTTTGTATTCAGGTGTTATTTGGTTCCATTTGTTTTTACATAACCCACAGGTTATTACAACAACCATAATTCCAATTAGACCATATAAAATTATTTCTCCATGCTCGCTTAAAAAATTCTCCATACCTAATCACCTTACACCTTATACTTTTTAATAATCATCTTTTGTTTTTTCAAAAAACAACACTTTATATTTCTCCCTAACTAATAACATCTTCTATTTTCTCATCTTTTATTTCCTTATCTTCTATTTCATTAGAATGAGCATATATTACTTTCCAATAACAGAACTTATCTCGTATTCATCCATATTACCTACTGCTGCCATAGCTGCTAAAATCAAAATAATAAGTAATACCGATATAATTCCGCTAATTAATGTTTGTCCATGTTCTGATAAAAATTCTTCCATATAACCTTTTCTCCCTTCTCCTATTTTTCAAATATCTTTAACAAAACTAACCTGTTATTTTTTCTAATATTTGGTAAAATCCTGTTATTATAATCACAAATAAAACTCCATATATTATGCATTGACCTGCCTCTGATAATAATATTTTCACTTGCTCACCACCTTCCTTAACACCTTAACCATTGATAACATTTGCCACTGACGAGGTAAACACAATAATCATTAAAATCATGTCAATCATAATTTTCACTACGCCAACTGTCATTGGAACTGCCGTAAACATTGTTGCCGCTCCTATTTTGTCATTATTCTTCATCTGTTCACCCTGTTGTGTAAGCTTATTGTTCCTGTCAATAATCGAATTAATCTGTTTATCCGACTGCTCTTTTCCTAACTGATTCATTGAATAAAACATTTTAAGAGATGATTTAATATCCTCCAATTCCAGTTCCCGTAAAAAGTTATCATAAGGCTCAATCCCTACCGGATATTGCTCAAAATCTATTAGTAGTTTTCTAACTGGTCTTTTTAAAACAAAAGGTAGATTTCCATAAGAATTTTCTATTGCCGACTGCACTGTCTCATTCTGCAAATTAATTGCCACTTCTCTTATCCAGTCAGGAAAAACTTTCTTAATTTCATTTTCTAAAGTTTTCTTTGCTTTTTTGTATGTAAGTCTTTCCGTAATGCTTAATTTTTCTTTGTTATAATATGCCTTCTCAACTAAAATATAATATTTCACAACCATGTTATCCTGCAGAGACTGTTTTTCCTTTATCCAGTCAAGATTTAATTTCTTTGCAATAAGCAAATAAGAAAATAACATTAATAAAATTACAATAGTTGAACAAATCTGATAAACAATATGGTCTGTATATCTGTATTCTGCCGGAATTAAATATGCCATAAAACCACAGGTTATTAACGTTGAAAATATAGATATTATTACGTTTCTTTTTACTCTGTTTACATTTTTTATAAATAGAGATGTTCTATCGCCCCACTCTTTTATGTCTTCTAAAAGAATATCCAAATAATTTTCATATTCACCGCCATGCTGTTCTATTTTAATCAGAAATTCATGTAGGGACCTTAGTCGTTTACAATCATATTCCCGTCTTATAATCTCTAAGGATTCTTCATATATTTTGTCAGTCATTTTTGAATCTATGTTGACTATAACTTCCTCAATAATTTCTTTCATTCTGTTGGAGCTTACCTTCTGTGCATCTGACAGGGCAAGTCGTATTTTCGGTTGTTTCTTAAAGGAATAAATCATCTGTTCCATGTAAAGAAGCACATCATGGAATTTTCTTAAATAACCTTCCCTTTTTCTTTCTTCTTTTTGAAAAAAGAAATTAAATGCTATGGCTGCCAACAGACAAACAGCTATACATAAAGGATCTAGTTTATAGACTAAACACACAATAATTACTACTGCCAGAATCTTCGCCGAATCCTTTATTATCTGTAAAATTTTTTCTTTCACCCATTTCCTCCCTTTTCTACTGCAATATATTTATGGCTAATATCCCTTAAAGCCAGTAAGGAACTATCCATCCTGTTACTATCTTGTAAATGGATTATCAATACCATGTAATTTAAACTTTCTTAAAATATCTTCCGGTATATCCTTAGTTAAAATTTTTCCATCTTCATATATCATAACTTTTTCATTTTTCTCGTTATGTCTTGATAAGCACATAACCTGAGCTATGTGTCTTGTTATTTTTTCTCCCTGTTTAACATTTGAATGTAACACCACACCAATATCTATAAAAGAATACACATCATTCTCATTTATGTTTTCTCCCATGTTTCTTAATCGGTCAGGAATTTTACCGGCATCATCAAGATGAATTGTTGTTAAACAATGAACTCCTGCTGATATATTTTCTAAAAGGTATTTAACTTCTTTCCCTCTTGCCTCAGCCAATAAAACCCAAGTTGGCAACTGCCTCTTACTTGCCTTCAATGCCTCCGCATAACCAAAGTTTTCACTTACTTTTATTTCAACACAATCTTTATCCAGATTAATAGCCGCATATCTAAGTTCCAAATTATCTTCTATAGTATAAACTCTTTCATATGCCGGTATATAACCGGTTAAATATTTTATGTATTCTGTTTTTCCAACTCCCGGAAGCCCGCCTACAATTACAGTGCAATGGGCTCGTATTGCATTCTCCATAAATGCATCAATTTCTTCTGTGCAATATTCTTCTGAAATTAATCTGTCCTTATTAATTCTTCTTATTGCCGGAGTTTTTCTAATACTAATACTTATTCCTGTATTCGTCACAGAGTCGTGTAGTATGGATATTCTTAAATTCTCTGTTTCCGCTTCTAATAAAGGGTTATTTTGATTAAACTGAACATTCATTAGGTTGCTTATTCGTGTATAAAACTGTTTTATAAAAATATCATCTAATTTGAAATTGTTAACTTTATATCTTCCTTTTTCCAAATGATTAATCCATAATTCCCTACTCCAATTAATGTCCGTTATATTATCGTCTAATATATATTTTAATAAATCGCCAAAGGCTCTATCCGGTAATGACAGTTTTCTCATCTTTCTACTCCTGACCTCTTAATATTAATTGTTACACAAATGCTATTTTTTTAATTTCCCGAAGGAATCTTCCCAGCTACTGAACCAAACGTTACAGATGATGAGTAGCTCTCTACAACGTCCTTCACTGCATTACTGATAATTGGTCCTATTACATAGGCAACACCCACTAACAGTAGAATACAAACTGCGATAAAAATCGTTTTTCCGTGTTCTTGTAGGAATACATCCATATATATCTACCTCCTTTTTTATTCCAAATAAATTGCCCTTAGGGGATTGATTTTTATAATAGACTAACCAGCTATAAAAATCACATTTTCCTTGCTTTGTTTCATCATATACACTACGTTGCTATTTATTCGGTGTATGTATATTATCACGTTTTATTTATATAGTCAACATATTTTTATGTTTCTTTTTTCTGAACGCACTTAATTTAGAACAAAACCAATCACTGGCGTAATTCTTTGCCCCCGCTATGCCCCAGTTCACAACTATTTTCTTCTCGCACCAGAGTGCCTCCCTAGTGGACATTCATATATGTAATAAGAATTTATGAAGGAATTTCTTATTACACAAAAAAACTGTGCATCAGCTAATTACATAATTCTTTCACTAACTAATACACAGTTTTTATAATTTTATATTTTATTATTTTGTAATTTATTTTTCACCTGTAATAATCCATGGTGATGGTTGTGCCACAAATATGCTGTTCTTGTCTGTTTTTGATACTGTTATCTGCATTACCTCAGTTACATTAATTCCATGTTTTTCAAGGATGTATTTAATGTCTGATAAAATATCCAACTCCAATGTGTAGAACATTAATTTAATGTTAGGATTAATTGCAAGCAAACTTATAATATCATCCTCAATATGTTCTTTAGTTGCAACAATAAAAGCAATTCTTGGTGTTGGCAGATTCTTTAATGTTTCCTCTTTCAAATCAGAGATAATCTCAATGTTATGTACACCAAATTTGTCCACATTTTCTTCCATTGTTCTGTATGAACCTGCATCTCTTTCATCAGCAATAATAACGCCTTCATAAGCAACCATTGAGGATTCAATAGCTATACTTTCTGAATTTACCATTAACGCTACGTCACTTACGTCTAATTCCAACTTATTCATAATTACTGAACGGATTTCGTGACCAACGTATTTTACAGTTCCCATTGAAAAATTATCATTCTTCATACCGAAAATCATTGATTCTCTTGTATTTTCATTAACTATAAAAATAACTGTTGGACCTGAAATTCCATCATCCATTAAGTCGCTTACCTTACAGTGTTTCATTTCTGATGGTTCATAGCCTGTACCATAGTACATTTCATAATCACCATATCCTGCTTCCCAACATTTATATAACACATTGCTGTGTGTTTCATCAGCAAAAATTAAAATCATTTTGTGTGTAGCGATTGTTGCCAAAATGTTACGTCTTTTTCCACATGTGTTTAACATTTTAATTTTTTCAGGACTAACTTCCTTCAAATCAGCTACATACTCCATCCACTTCAACATTTGGGATGTTGTAAATTGTACTTTGTTATTTTCCATTATGTTCCTCTTTCTATTGCCTTGTCTTTTATGTAATTTCATTTAATCATCAACATGCAACTCTTTCTCATTTTTTGAAGAAGAGTTGCATGTAATGCTTCCTGTTCACTCACTACCTTATGGTAGAAATTATATTTACTTCTGCTCTCTATACTATTAAGGTCCAATAATGAGTCGCAAAATTATAATAATGACTTATATAATTCCTTAATTTCTTCTACAGATGTATCTCTTGGATTGCCCGGTCTGCATGCATCATCATAAGCTGACTGTGCTAAGAAATCTAAATCTTTTGGATCTACAATTTCCTTTAAGTCTACTGGAATTCCTACATCCTTTGATAACTGTTTTACAGCATCAATTGCTGCTTTTCTGTATTCTTCAACAGACATTTTTTCAGTTCCTTCAACGCCCATTGCTGCTGCAATATATTTATACTTGTCGCCTGTAGCTTCTGCATTATATTCCATTACAGTTGGCAAAATAATGGCATTTGCAACACCATGTGGTGTATCATAAACAGCGCCTAAAGGATGTGCCATTGAATGAACTATTCCTAAACCTACATTTGAAAATCCCATACCGGCAACGTACTGACCAAGAGCCATACCTTCTCTTCCTTCAGGTGTGTTTTCTACTGCCCCTCTTAAACTCTTTGATATAATTTCAATTGCCTTAAGATGCATCATGTCGGTCATTTCCCAAGCAGCCTTTGTTGTAAAGCCTTCAATTGCATGTGTTAATGCGTCCATTCCTGTAGCTGCTGTAAGTCCTTTTGGCATTGATGACATCATGTCCGGATCAATAAACGCAACAACCGGTATGTCGTGTGGGTCTACACAAACCATCTTTCTATTCTTTTCAGTATCAGTGATTACATAATTAATTGTAACTTCTGCTGCTGTTCCTGCTGTTGTTGGTACCGCAAAAGTAGGTACAGCCGGCTTAGTTGTAGGTGCCACGCCCTCTAAGCTTACAACATCTGCAAAATCAGGGTTATTAATAATAATTCCTATAGCTTTTGCTGTGTCCATTGATGAACCGCCACCAATGGCAATTATGTAATCCGCACCTGATTTCTTAAATGCTTCAACACCTGTTTTTACATTTTCAACTGTTGGGTTTGGCTTGATGTTAGAATAAACTTCGTATGCTAAATTTGCTCCTTCCAAAACATCTAAAACCTTCTTTGTTACACCAAACTTAATTAAGTCCGGGTCTGAACAAACAAATGCTTTTGCAAAGCCTCTTCCTTTTGCTTCTGTAGCTATCTCGCCAATAGCTCCTGCTCCGTGATAAGATGTTTCATTTAAAATAATTCTATTTACCATATATACTCCTTTCCGTGACTAAAAATCACTATGGTACGTTCTTTTTTATAAATATAATTATAACACTCTTTTTAAATAAAAAAACTAAAAATACTGTGAAATATTTATTAAAGCTATGGTATAATTCAATGTACAAAAACAAGATTTATATATTTATTTTCACAAAGGATTTTATTATGAAAAAAAAAGATTTAGCTTTAGAAGTTATTAAAAGATTAGAAAAAGAATACCCTGATGCTGATTGCACTCTTGATTACAACGATGCCTGGAAGCTGTTAATTAGCGTTAGACTAGCTGCACAATGCACCGATGAACGTGTCAACAAAATCGTGCCGGCTCTTTACGAAAAATATCCAACTATTGAAGCCGTTGCCGATGCACCCGTTGAAGAGATAGAAAAAATAGTTAGACCTTGTGGTCTTGGCAAAAGTAAAGCAAGAGATATTAGTCTTTGCATGAAAATGCTAAAAGATGAATTTGACTGCAAAGTGCCTGACAATATGAAGGAGCTTTTAAAATTACCAGGTGTAGGAAGAAAAAGTGCTAATTTGATTATGGGTGATGTTTTTGGAGAACCTGCAATCGTTACAGACACACACTGCATTAGATTATGTAATAGAATTGGACTTGTAAATGGAATTAAAGAACCTAAAAAAGTAGAAATGGAACTATGGAAGATTATTCCTCCTGAAAAAGGAAGTGATTTTTGTCACAGACTTGTTTACCACGGAAGAGAAGTCTGTACAGCTAGAACAACACCTCATTGCGAAAGATGTTGCCTTGAAGATATTTGTAAGAAAAACATATAATTTATTATTTGTTAATTAAGATTAACATAAAAAGGAATGCCCTTTTAACCTTATGGTTTTAGGACATTCCCTTTTTTATATATAAAGGAGTCTACTTTACAATAATTACAATCTTTGCTTTTTTCTTATTATAAGTCTTTGCTGTAACTACTGTCTTTCCTTTCTTAATAGCAGTAATTCTTCCCTTCTTGTCAATCTTAACAATCTTCTTGTTCTGAACTTTGAAGGTTACTTTACCTGCACTATTTTTAGAAAGTTTCACTTTAAGTTTCTTCTTTTTGCCCTTTTTGATTTCAATTGACTGAGCCTTAAACTTAACGTATTTTGGTGCTTTCTTCACAGTAATATTGCAAATTGCTGTTGCTCCTTCATCTGTATATGCAATGATAATAACTTTGCCCTTCTTCTTAGCCTTAACTACGCCCTTGGCATTTACTGTTGCTATCTTTGCATTGCTTGACTTAAACATAACCTTTGACTTCTTGCCGGTAAGTTTAACTTTAATCTTAAACTTCTCTTTCTTTCCAAGTTTTTTCTTAGTTACATTTAACTTGATTTTCTGTGAAACGCCCTGCTGCTTTGCAGTAGTTGTTTCCTGCTGATTACTAGCTGTTGTAGTCTGATTGCCTGTTGTCTGCTGACTACCTGTTGTAGTCTGATTACTTGTTGTCTGCTGACTAGCTGTTGTAGTCTGATTGCTTGTTGTCTGCTGACTACCTGTTGTAGTCTGGTTACTTGTTGTCTGCTGGCTAGCTGTTGTAGTCTGGTTACTTGTTGTCTGCTGGCTAGCTGTTGTAGTTTGGTTGCTTGTTGTCTGCTGACTACCTGTTGTAGTCTGGTTGCTTGTTGTCTGCTGACCACTTGTTGTCTTTTCAGCCTTAACAAGATTTGTAATTGCCTGTTCAATAGCCTTAACAGCTTTATCCATTTCTTCCTGAGTACATGTATTAGGAAGATTTTTTGCAAAAGTAATTGTGTTCTGAAGATTTGCCCAGCTTTCCTGAGTATAATCACCTTGAACTAAATTATTTACCTTTTCGTTGACCTTGTTTAACTCAGTTTTATCAACACTATATGTAGGATCATCTTCTAAAATAATGTCATCATAATATGCCTTGAAGTCGCCCTTGTTTCCAGTATATGAAAGTGCAATACCTACAATCTTTCTTCCATTCATACTTGAAGCAGGCATTTCGTAAGTGCAATCTGTCCACTTTCCAACTGTTAATGTCTGTGAAGGTTTTGCAATAATCTTAGAATTGTCATCACATAACAATACTACTCTTGTGTTCTTGCCAGCTTCATTTGCCGCATAAACTGAATATGAAAGTTTTAAGCCCTTCTGCATATTAATCTTTGTTTCGGACATTCTGTATAAATAATTTGCATTATCCTTACTAACATTACCACCAATTGTTACCATGTAATCACCTGTTTTTGCAAGTGTATTTTTCTCAATAGTAGTTGTTGCTGTTACGCCATCATTTTCTAGCTGTGTATCATTTTTGAAACATGGATCTACTACATAGTCTCCATTATACTTGCTGCTTTCTGCCGGACATTTTACATACTTACTTTCAAAACTATTTCTGTAGTAAATTGGTCCTTCTGACTGTGGTACAGGATTTTCCTTAACAGCTTCTCTTTCTCCCTTAACCATCTTGATAGATTCTCCAACTGTTCTTAACTGGAAGTCCTGTGAACACCAATATCCATCACAACTTGCAGTTACGAACCATTGATCCTTAGGAATATCAAAATAATCACTGGCATTCTTAGCAATAGCTGTACCTTCGTCATATTCATCAAACATTGCTATATAGAATGATGGAATTCCCATTTGTTTAAGTTTGTATGCCTGATACCAGAAGTTCTGTCCCGCATTTCTTGGCATTGCATTTGGCTTATCATCTGCAGAACCATGCCATAGTGCCCATGAGAATCCTGAGAATAATACAGGATAATAATCTACATTATTAGCCTTGCACCAAGCCCAATGTTTCTCAATAAATGAAGAATATAAACTATCTATTGATTCTTTTGTACTAATGTTAGATCCAACCATCCAAGGTGAAATCATGTCAACCTGTTTAAAGATATTTTCATATTTTGCCATTGTTGCTGTATTTGTACTCCAATCTCTTCCAACACCAAAGATTACATAACATCCCCTCTTATGGAAGAAATCAATCATTTCCTGATAATCAACAACTCTGTCAGGTCTTCCTGATACTGCAGTTCCCCATAAGCAAACTACAGGTTTTCCATCAACTGTTGCGTAGGCATCTGAATTAGTCATTTGAAGCTGTTTTTCTATATTATAAACCCAGTCAAACTTAATGTCTTCTACCCAACTACTAATTGTTGTATTATCTGTCTTGTCTTTAATCTGGTCACCACCACTAATATCATACATAATGTATAATAAGCTGTTATTCTTTTCAGCAGCTGTTTTCATCTTATATAATAAAGTATCCTGTGGATCATTATATAATGCACGTCCCTTAATAGTTCCTGCAAATCTCTGAATTGCTGCACCATCAATTCCGTACTGATTCATCCATTTGAAATGTGTGTTAATTACATTTTCATTTGTTGAATCATATAACTTAGTTGGTTCTCCACTTCCAAGATTATCAAAACCTGTCTGTGCTAATGCACTTTCATCATAATCCTTTACATATGGGAAGTAGTCGATTGAAATATGGTCTTTTCTTGGCCAGCTTGTTCCATCTTCCTCTGCCTTACCATAATCATAATGTCCCCAACTTGTTTTCTGTGTTCCTGTTCCGAACCATGCCTGATATCCTGCGAAACTCTTTCCTGTAAATTCAGCATGTTCTGTTTTTCCTTTTCTGTTAGTAATTGCTTCAGTATCAGGATTTACCGATTTCTTAATTACTTCGACCTTTGAAATATATGTTCCGGCTTGTCCGTTACCATATATTCTAAAATCATATGTATTAAACTGCGCATGTCTAAATGAAGCATCACTTAAGCAAATTGTGCTTGTAATCCATTTATTTGTTCCACCACGCATAACTGATGCTGTTTTGAATTTAGTGTCACTTGTTTCAGCTGCTAATGTACCATCATATAAAGTATTATACTGCATTCCGAAATATGCATTAGTATTATCAAAATATGTTATTCTAATCATCAAGTTACTGTCATTCTCTGTAACAACATTACTATCAACAGCAAAGTGAATATATTTGTACTGACCTAAATTAACACATTTCTTGCCATCTTTTTCGATAAACCAATCTGAATATCTACTATCAGATTTTAATTCACCACATTTCATATTTACACCTGATGGTGTATCACTATTAAAGTCATATGATGCAACCGGTTCATCACTTTCTTTCACATCTGTAGAAACCTTCTTTGTTAAACCAAATGAAATATCATCTACATTAAGGCTACCCTTACCTGATGTTTCAAAAACAAACTTCATATCTGTAATATTATTCCAAATATCAGATATGTTTGTTACTTTAGTATTTCCATCCATTAATGTTGTCATGTCAAATGTAACTTCATTAAATGATTTATTATTTGCTAAAGTAATTTTGTTGTTCTGTATTTGCTGCCCTGCTTCAGGCACAACAGTATATGTTTTGTTTCCACTTACTATTGTTAATGCAACTGATTTGGCAGTATTAGTCTGATTGCTAATTTTTGCACTTATAGTTTTAAAGTTACCATAAGAAATCTTTTCGCTTTCATATGTAACAATTGGTCCAACTGAAGATGTTCCTGCTCCAGTGTAAGCTAACTTAACTGATGCCTTTCCTTCTGCCTTATTTGTTGAATCATATGAATAGGTTCCATTTGTTGTCTTCCATGCAGGTCTATAGCCTAAACATCTGTTATCATCGTCATCATTATTAACTTTTACGTTAGTTGGATCGTATACCCACTCATCTTCATCAGCATAAATCCAGTCATTTGCTGTAAAATATGTAATGCCTTTTGCCGGATTTAAAGTTGTATCAACTTCTTCAATTGTTTTTGTTCTAAATGGTGATGCCGGAATTCCTGCACTATTCATTAAGTTAGCATTGCAATTAAAGTTATTAAAAGCATATATTACTTCTTTTGGATTTTCTACACGGTCACTATACACTTTTACCCTGTTCTTACTAACAATTTCAGCCTTAGCATTTACATAAATTCCATCACTTCCTGCAATTGTGAATCCATGTAATGTATTTCCTGAATTTTTAATTATAGACAAACCTTTTCCTACACAATTAAATGTAATATAAATTGCATTACCTTTAATTTCTTTTGCCTTGTATACCGGTGCCGTGTAAACATCTCCACCCTTATAAACCATATTCATTGCAGCCTTAGCAAATCTTTCACCAACAGGTGTTTTTGTACGTGGGTGAATTGGGTCTGAAGACACTTTGTTTTTAACATGATACAATGGGCAATCATAAATTGTAAGCATTGCCATATTGTTCTTTATGTTTTCTTTAAATGCTCTTTCCATTGCACTAGCTAAGTATCCTAAATGTTCTGTACCTGTATTATAATGATGTGGTGCTACCTGTGTGAATATAAATGGCATTGAATTATTTTCAAATCCAAATTTTTCACTCCAGCTCTTCTTTAATAAAGACAATTCTCTATCGTAAATTTCTGATCTACCACTATTACTTTCTCCCTGATACCAAATTGCACCTGCAATGCTGTAATTTGTTATAGGTCCAATTTTCTGGTTGTAAAGTGTTGACATTGTTCCTGCTGTATCTGACCAGAAATCCTCTTCATAGTAAAGTCCTCTCTTTTCTAATTCCTTTACTAATGTTGCATCTCCCTGAATTGCCTCTCTTGGAAGCCATCCTTCTATTACAGTTCCACCAATTGGTGTATTTAAAACAGCAACAGGTACATTTAACTGAGACTGTAATTTCTTTGCAAAAGCATAAGCTACGGCTGATGTTTTATTTACAGCATCCTTATCATTTCCGCTTCCCCAGTATGCACCTTGAACGTCATATGTTGGATCATATAGCTGAGTTCCTGTCTGTCCATATGGGTATGTAGGCTCTAGGAATATACGGATATTGTCATTTGTAGCATTTGCTAAAATGTTTTCGCTATCCATATCACTTCCTACATTCAATGCCATATTTGACTGACCACATGCTAACCAAACTTCTCCAATTAATATATTATTAATAGTTTTTACTGAATCCCCATTATCAAGGATTTCCATTTTATATTTAGTATAACTTCCTGCCTGCTTGTCTAATTTTGTTTTCCAGGATCCGTCAGTTCCTACTTTAACTTCTTTGCTTGTTACAGCTGTACCATCTGCTTTTGAAATCTTAACAGTAATCGTGTTACCAGGTTTTGCTGTACCCCAAACTGATATATCCTTATTCTGCTGTAACATCATTCCATCACTGAAAATAGAAGGTACAGTACATATATTTGTGCTATCAACAATTTTAACATTGCTAATCTTCATATTAATTTCATCAGAAATAAATGTATGTGCAAAGAAAACTCTCATATAGTTTATCTTTGATAAATCTATCTCACCATCTTTACCATTTTCATAACTTGAGAAGTCAACAGTATATGTAGCTTTTCCATTCTTCCAAGCCACTTTTCTAATGTACCACTGAACCATGTCCTTGTCGGCACTTCCACTACTTGATAACTGGATGAAAGCATAACCACCATTATCCATTAATGGTGTTACATTTCCAGGATCTGTTGTATTTGATAATTCCGCATCGAACTTTAATTGTAATTTTGCAGGATTGTGCTTTGATGCATCAATAGGTGTATCAAGCTTCTTCTCTGCTATAACAGTAGTATCCTTCTTTGTAGTTATATCGCATGTAAAAGGAATGCTTCCTACATTATACGTTGTGTCCCAATTTTTAACTTCCGGTGTTTCTTCTTTTTGTGCAGCTCTTGATGTATCAACAATACATACGTCCTTTAATCTGAATGACTGGTATCCTGTATCGCCTGCAAGATATGCCAAACAAAGTCTGAACCATGTAATTTTTGACTTATCAAACGATGCTTTCTTTGTTCCTGTTGAAAATGGAATCAATACATCGTTCCATTCTCCCGGAACTAAATCCTTGCCATCTGCTCGTTTTAAGCCTTTTACCTTCAAATTTAAATAACTTTCAGTATTTAGTTGTGCATTAGCCAACTCTAAGAATCCTAAACCGTTACCCTCCTTGAAAATATCTAATGGGGCTCTTGTTCCTTCAATCTGTTTAACGTAAACTTTCATGCTTAATGCAAGTTTACTGTCATCTACACTGGATAAATCTATGTTTAAATTTCTAGTATATACCTGATAAGTCACTGTGCCATTTGTATTTTCAATTCTAGGCACTTGGATTTTTTCGTATATTGTAGATAAAACATAGTTATCTGTAATATCTTTTGCTGCAACATCTGTGCAGAATCTGCTTGTATCAAAAATCAGTGTGGTTGCAATAATTGCCAAAACCATTGAAGCTAAAACTACTAATTTCGATACCATAGTATTTAACTTTTTCATTTTTCCCTCCTTCTTTTTTATGATTGTTAAATTACTAGATTGTATATTTTTTCTACACATTTGGCGATTTGTACATCCGTTTTGTTTCATCAAAGAAACATATGTCAACTTTTGTAACAACATGTATTTTAATATACAATATAATATTTTAGTTTAATAAAGCGTTAAATTATAATACATTTTTCATTATATTCTTATATAATTTTTTGTATGAAATGCTGTTTTATATCAATTTTTATATAGAAAACGTTTTCCATATAAAATTTTGTATTGTTCATTTTTTTTTATTCAACTTATACTTAACGAGTTATTAAATATTATTATTTTGTCGATTACAATCGGCAGGTTAGGAGGGAGAAATGAAAAAACAACTTTTGAGTATTGCACTATCTTTAACGCTTATTGTGCAAACTTTTCCAGCCTTAGGTAGTACAACTATTCAGGGCAATAACACTTTTAATGCTATCAGCACTAATTTAACAAACGAAACTGAATACAAGGCCGGTAATCCAATCATTACAAATATTTTTACCGCTGATCCATCCGCTCATGTTTGGGAAGAGAATGGTAGAATTTACATTTACGCTTCGCACGATATGATGCCGGCAAAAGGTTGTGGAAACATGGATAAATATCATGTTTATTCTTCCGACAACATGGTTACATGGAAGGACGAAGGAGAAATTCTTTCAGCTGCTGACGTATCATGGGGACGTAGCAAAGGTGGTTTAATGTGGGCTCCTGATACTGCACATGTCGATGACACATACTATTTCTATTTTCCACATCCAACTGGAAACGATGATTGGAACAGCACTTGGAGAATTGGTGTAGCAACAAGCAAAAAACCTACTTCAGATTTTACATGCAAAGATGACGGATATGTAAAAATGATAGACGGCAGTCCTTATGTAACAAAAATTGATCCTTGTATTTTTAAGGATGATGACGGTTCATACTATCTATATACCGGTGGTGGTTCTAAATGCTATGTTGCCAAGTTAAGTAGCGATATGCAGACCTTAGCAGAAGATCCTGTAGAAATTGATGAAACTCTTGATGATTTCCATGAAGGAATGTGGATATTTAAAAGAAATGGAATTTATTATGCAATGTATGCTGACAATACATTGGTATATGTTCTATCACAATTCTGATCTTTCAGGACGTGGTAACTTACGATCTGTTTGTGTAGATGAAGTATTTTTCAATGAAGATGGTTCTATTCAAAAAGTAAATCAGACAAAAGATGGCGTATCTGCTGTTGGTCCTGTTGTTCCTAATGAATACGAATCTTTACATAAGACATATGACAAATCAGAATTTGTAGAGAAAACTGATTACGGGCTTACAAATGTTGAAGTTAAAAACGCCAACTTTAATGGTAAAACCATTTCAGGTTTTCACGTTGACAATGCCACTGCAAACACTGGTTATTTTTTAAGATTTGATCCTACTACAGCTTGGAACGATTACACTGGTGTTGCAACATGTATAGTTGACTTAAATCCTGGAACAAACAATACAATTAAACTTACAGGCAGCATGGGCGGTGTTAATATTAACGGATTCTCTGTATCACTCCTCGATCAGACAATTCCTGAAACTACTACAACTGCACCTGCCACAACAGTTCCACCTACTATTACACCAAAGGCTACAACTGAGAACCCTGGCACTTCTCAAACTACATCAGCCACTGAAAGTAGTTCATTGGAATCAGTTACATCTACCAGTAGTAATGTAACTTCAGATGTAGTTACATCCAGTGATGAAAATGCTTCTTCAGACGTTGCTACATCCGTTGATGAGAATGCTTCTTCAGACGTAGTTACATCTGATAATGAAAGCGTTTCTTCAAATGTGACTACTAAGACTGATAAAGCTACCTCAAAAATTGTTGTAAAGAAATCAAAGGTTAAGAAAGCTGTAAAAAAACGTAAAGCTGTAAAAATTAAAATTACTTTAAAGAAGGTTTTCAAAGCTAAATATCTTGTTAAGGTATCTACTTCTAAAAAGTTCTCAAAGAAAAAAACTGTAACTAAAATTGTCAAAAAAGCTTCTTTTGTTTTCAAAAACAAAAAGTTTCGCAATAAGAAAAAGCTATACGTTAAAGTTAGAGCCTTTAAAAAGGTCGATAACACTATAATTTACAGCAAATGGTCTAAACCAAAGAAAATAAAGCTTAAATAACAAGAAAGAATGTTGTTTGCGACATTCTCCGCAACCAGTGCGTGTTGTCATACAACTATTTTCTTTTTGCACCAGGGTGCATCCCTAGTGGATTGTTTTTTATATAATAAGAAATTACGAAGGAATTTCTTATTATATAAAAAAACAGATTACAGAGTAACTTCTCCATAATCCGTTTTAACTTATCTATTTATTTTTTTTAACCTATAAATTTATTGTTTTAAATCTGCCTATATATTACTTTTAACCTACAAACTTATCGTAAATTCCAATTGCAAATATAAAAATAATTATTAAAGGTAATACATATGTTAAATACCCTCTCATCCAATTATGTATTTTCACACCTTTTCCGGTATTTGCTTCTTCCTTGAAATTGTTCCATCCCCATCCTGATTTTCTTGTACAGAATAAAAGGAATATTAATGAGCCAAGTGGAAGTAAAATATTACTTACAAGGAAATCTTCCAAGTCCAGTATTGTTCCTCCAAAAACTTTAAGCCATTTCCATTGCCAAACGTTGTAACCTAAAACGCATGGCATTGATAGTAAAGTAATTAATACAAAGTTAACCAGACTTGATTTCTTTCTACTCCAGTTTGTAAGCTCACTTACACAAGCTATAACGTTTTCAAACACTGCAAGTACTGTTGAAAATGCCGCGAAGGTCATAAATACAAAGAATAAGCTTCCCCACATTCTTCCTAATGGAATATGGTTGAAAATATTTGGTAATGTAATAAATATTAAGCTTGGTCCTTGGGTAGGATTTACATTAAATGTATAGCATGCTGGGAAAATAATTAATCCCGATGCAAGTGCCACAAATGTATCAAGACAGGCAATGTTAACTGACTCCCCTAACAATGAACGGTCTTTTCCAATATAGCTTCCAAAAATTGCCATGGCACCAATACCTACACTTAAAGTGAAGAATGCCTGATTCATTGCCGAAACAACGGTGTTCATAATTCCTGCTTCTTTCATTCTTCCAAAATCTGGAATTAAGTAAAAGCTTAACCCTTCTTTTGCCCCATCCATAAAGAAACTATTTACAGCAAGCACTACCATAATTAAAAGTAATGCCACCATCATAACCTTTGTTACTTTTTCAAGTCCGTTCTGTAAGCCTCTTGAACAGATAAAAACTCCAACTGCTACAACAATTACCATGCACACACCCATGGTTACAGGTTGTCCTAACATTTCATTAAATACATTTCCAACCTGCTTTGAATCTAAACCTTCAAATTTTCCTGTAGCTGTTAAATAAAAATAATATAGCATCCAACCTGCAACTGTTGTGTAAAACATCATAAGTGCATAGTTACCAAATAACGCTATATATCCATGTATGTGCCATTTTGTTTTTGGCTTTTCCAATGCTTTGTAAGCTCTTACCGGTGTTTTCTGGCTGGCTCTACCTATGGCAAATTCCATTGTCATAATAGGAAGACCAAGTAAAACTAAAAATATTAAATATATTAATACAAAAGCTCCACCTCCACCTTGTCCTGCAACATAAGCGAATTTCCATACATTACCAATACCAATGGCACACCCTGCTGAGATTAGCAAGAATCCCAATCGTGATTTTAATTTTTCTCTTTCCTGCATCTTTTGTCCCTGTTTTAACAGTAACTGTTAAATTGCCACAAGGGCATCCTTTCTTTGAAATTTTCTATTATATGAAAAAAATCCTCTAGCGCAAAAAAGCGCCAAAGGACATTTTAACATTAATATTAATTTCTGTCATTATTTTTTAACTCTTAATTTCTGTGGAATAATGAAAAACCTTTCTTTTCATATTCTTCTGTATTAATAGATGTCATTGTGTAACCAGTATCAGCAACAACCTGCTTTAACTTATCTTCGTCTAACTGACCTTCTGAAATAATTTCTGTAGTCTTATTTGCATGTGAAGAATTAACCTTCTTTACCTTGAAATTATTTCTAATTGCATCATTCATGTGGCTTTCACACATGCCACACATCATACCATCTATTCCTAATGTTGTCTTAATCATAATAACCTCCTAAACATTCTTTATGTAGGAAATTATATACCCCCTATGGGTATATGTCAAATGTTATTTTCCTTGTTTTCTTTTTTGTTGTTTTGCAACAATTTTCAGTAAAATACATTCCGGTAAAAGTTTCTGTCCTGTAACGGCAAGCTTCATTTTTAAGGATGGCACTATTATTGTCTTTCTATACTTCATTCCCATTAAAGCTTCCTTAACGCAATAATCTGCTGTAATTCCCTTTAATGCAAAAACTACATCTGCATTGTCATTAAACTCTGTGTCAACAGGTCCCGGACAAAGAGCGCCAACATATATATTACTTTTTCTTTCCTTTAATTCCTGTGCCACTGCTTTGGTAAGGCTAACCACATACGCTTTTGTTGCATAATAAGTAGCCATGTAAGGGCCTGCCGGAAGAAGTCCTGCTGATGATGCCACATTCAAAATTCTTCCATGTCCCTGCTTAAGCATTTTCTTAAGGACTTTCTTAAATAAAATATGCATTGCTTTAATATTTACATTAATCATTGAAAGTTCTTTTTCAAGTTTTGTGTCACTGAAGTTTCCACAGTCACCGAATCCGGCATTATTAATAAATACATAAATATCTTCATCTGCTATTTCTTCAAGCAATTCATAGCAGCCTGATTCTTTTGACAAATCTGCCGGAATTATTCTACATGGAACACTAAGACTTTCGCTTAACTGTTCTAATCTCTCCACTCTTCTTCCTGTTAAAATAAGTCTGTAGCCCATATTCGCAAATCTCTTTGCAAACTCCATTCCAATACCTGATGTTGCACCTGTTATAAGGGCTGTTTTAATTTTCATAAAATTTACCTTCTTTCTGTTATTTAAGTTTTCTACTAAAATAATTATTGTTCGTCTTCTCTAAGAATTATTTTTCATCTTATTTAAGAATTATTTTCTATCTTCAATAATAAATATTTTTCCTCTACTTAAATAATTTACCACATTTCGTCTAAGATAACACCTTATGAATAATTTTTTATTCTGAAATATGTTATTTCTTTTCATCTAACAACATTACGCCTTGTTTTGGATTTGTTTTTATTACCCCTACAATTGGATGTGGCACATATAACTCCTCTAAATAATCAACGTGTTCTTTTGTTAATTTTACATCTAATGCACCTACTGCATCATCAATATAACTTTTCTTCGTTGCACCAATAATAGGTGAGGCTACGTCTTTTGCCCAATGCTATGCCAACGCTACCCTGTGACATTTTGCAGTTATATTTTTCTGCTGTACTTCTAATCTTTTTTACAAGATTAAAAGTTTTCTCACCTTCATATTCAGCATCAACTGAAATAACCATTCTTGTATATTTGTCTGAACATAACTTTGAATAAGTTTCCTTATCTAAGTAACTTTCAGGTATTTCTGTTCCTACTGTATCAACATAGGATATAATGCTTTTTCTATCTTCGCCGTATCTGCTCCCGTTTTTGTTTTCTCATTAAAAATCTTTGATGCCCCATAACTAAAGCTGTTCGAATTTGATGCTAAAAATGATGGCACAATTACAATGACGAATATTACGAAAACAGGTATCATTACTTTTCTTACAACATTTCCGAAACCTTTAAATGATGGCACAAATGGTCTGTGTTCAAATTTATCAAGCCACTTATAAGTAGCCAAAATAAGACATGGAATAATTTGTGCAAATACGGACAAATATTGTTAGAGATACAGAAGCAAAATACACTGCTAAAATAACCGACCATTTTAGGTTTTTCTTATGCAATTTTTATACTGAAGCATTGGCTGGTATGTTAATTAACTTATTTCAGAATCCAAACAAATGCGACCGAACAGAATTGTTTGAGTATTTTTCAGTTATTTTGTATAACTCACTACCAGCTGTAATTTGTTCCCAGAATACTGAAAAGAGTGATATGTAAGATTTTTTTCTGCACAATAAAAGAGGTAATTACAATTTTCATAATCAAATCATAATTGCCTCTTTTTTCAATATTTAACTTATATAATCAAATACTTTTTATATTTATTTTTCTCTAACCCAAACTCTTCTCTTAGGGCTCCATGGACCATATTTCTTTCCCACTTTTGCACGAACAGAAATACCATAGTATTTATCACCTTTTAACTTTTTGGATACATAAGATGTTTTCTTAATTGTTTTTACTTTACCACCAATTTTAACCTGATATTTCTTTGCGCCTGCAACTTTTTTGAATTTTACTCTAACTTTCTGACTTTTCAATCCTTTAGTTTCTGTTACATTAACACCATTAACTGGTTTCTTTTTAATAGTAAGTGAAATTTTTTCCGGACTTGGGCAATTATGCCAATCAAAGTAAGAATAAAATGATATCTCTGCAACTACTCTGTACTTTCCCGGTTTAACAATTTTCATATTCCATACTTGGACAAATCCACTTTTCCATCCACAACTTCAACGCCATCCTTAATAAGCCGTCTAGCCTGCTCATCTTTTCCGCCAAAGGCAAAAGCTCCCGAAAGTTCTCCTTTTGAATTAACCACCCTAAAGCAAGGTATGTTTTCCGGGTCCGGATTCTTGTGTAGTGCGTTGCCAACAGCTCTTGCCATTTTCGGTTCTCCTGCCATCTCGGCAATTCTGCCGTAACTTGCTACATGACCCTTCGGTATCTTTTTTACAGCTTCATATATTCTCTTGGTTGGACTGTCAGTGATAATATCGTAACTTTCAGCTATCATTCTTTTTACTTCTTTATCAGGTACACTTCCATCTAAAATTATAGTATTCCAATGTTCCTTGTTCTGATGGTAACCAGGGATTACGGATTCATAAGTCTGCCTCCAAAAATCTCTCCACTGGGGGTCTACTTTTACATTCAAATTCACAAAGCCATCTTTCTCGTACACCCAAAGGAATGCCTTTTTGCTGCCTTTAACTCTTATAAGTTGCCAATTAGTGTCTTTGAAAGGTGTGTCTAAATATGTATTTTCAAATGTTAAACCAAAATCTGTTGCCTGTTTTCTTGTTTTCATGGTTGCACCTCTTTTTTATAAACCTTTCTTGAAGTTGCTCTGTTTTTTATTAATCTAAATCCTCTTTTTTTATAGGTCTTTTAGAATCAAACAAAGCTACATAATACTCTGTGTCTCCTCCTGTTATCTTGGCGCTTCTTAGAAAGCTTATACCATCTTTCCAATATGCATCTTCTCCAACATATTTTACTTTAATGGCGTATTCACATTCAATTCCATTAACAGCTTTATTATATGCAATATCCTTTATAGTTCCTGCTTTCTCCATTCCACCATCTTCTTCCCAGTAAAAAGTGATACCTTTAGATAAATATCCATCTGCATCTATGTATTTTACTCCACCATATTCAATGACATCATCCGAATTAACAGTATATGATTTTATACTTGCTCCCTCTTTATTTTCTGAAACTTTAAATCTATTTTTCAGTAAATTATATTTTGAAGCTTTCTTTACCAAAGCAAATCGAACACTAAAAGCTTTCTGGTAAGCCGGATCAATCTTCAAATAATGTTTGTCTGCATATTGATAAATAGTTTTCAAACATTTATTTATACGAGTATTTTTATTAACTATCTGTTGATTTTCGTAGTTCAACTTATGTGAATAAAATGATTTTGCCACAAGATTTGTAAGTGTTGTAAAATCTTTGTCCGACAAATCTCCATAAATTGAATTTAACTTTTTCCTCTGTTCCTCCGCTGCTTTTTTCTGTTGCAGTGCTATTCGTTTACTTTCTTCTTCCTTCTTTTTCTTTTCCGCTTTTTGTTTGCTTTCTTCTTCCTTCTTTCGCTGTTCTTCTTTCTTTTTACTTTCTTCCTGTTTTTTCTCTTCTTCCTTCTTCCTACTTTCCTCTTCTTTCTTCCTTTGTGATTCTTTCTGTCTACTTTCTTCTTCCTTCTTTTTTTCTTTCTCTAATCGCTTTTGTTCATTCTTCTGTTTAATGCTTATTTCCATTTTTGTTTGAAAATCAGCACTGGTAAATTCTTCAGTAATCAAGAACAAGCCTATACCTGCCACAAATACTATAATCCAGAAAATTATTTGCTTTTTTAAAGAATTCAAAGATAAGAACTTAACTTTTTCCCTAATTTTAAATAAATTTAATTCCACCATTAGTCCTAACAACGGAACAGCAAACAGCATAAAACCACTTAATCTGTACAACATTAAATCCCGTCCCGAACATTCAAAATCAACTACAATAAACCATGATGTAATGGCACAAACAGCATCCACTACCAACAAACTCCATAAAATTATTTTCTTTAACCTTTTCACAAGCATCTCTCCTTTTTCTATCATTGGTTTCTTCTTTGTTTTCTACAAACTTTCCATATATGAAATATAATCCATATTTTTAGCTTCCATATCCTGTTTCATTTTTTCAATACTTCTACAAATCGGTCTATATATTTTATAGTTTATCTTTGCTACTACCAATTCACATGCCATTATACAAATCGCATATATAATTTTGTCGGAAACTGACATTTTTCCAAATATACAACCTAAAACTATGACTACTGCTGTAAAACCTCCATAAATAATCGTCATACTTTTCTTTGCCTTTTTCCAATCATGTTTATTTATTAATTTTTCAAAATATTGTTCTCCCGAAATTTTGCTTTTGCCGGCTTTTTCTCTTTTCTTATTCTTTTTATTAAATTGACTATAAAGCTCAATCAAAAGTTCTTTGTCACTTGAATTAATTCCATCAGGTGATTTTACTTTGTCATTTTTATAAGATTCCTTCATTATTTTCTCCTAAAATAAATTGTGGTTTTGTGTTATATAATAGTGTATTTCCGATATCTTTACTCTATTTTTTATTATAGCATAATATATGCTATATACAGATACCCTCTTTTCATTACAGCATAGTCAAGCTACATATATCAATACATAATTTTCATCGTTCAGTAATACTTACTTCTATTTATAATATCTACTTTTTATAATCCTCAAGCCATACATTGCTATGGCTACTGTTTGAAATGTTTTCTTATATTTATATTTTAATAAAACGCCAAATCGACTTTTTCTGCATAATATGTAAGTAAATACAAATTTATAAAAGGAACTTTATGAACTGTTCAAATAATAAATCACGTAATTTTTTCAGCAATAATAATTCATGTGGTAGCTGTGGTTTTTCCGGCAATAATTCTTGTGGTAACTACTCTCCATGTGCTAACAATTCCTACAATAATTGCAATTCTTCCGGTAATAACAATTTTTCCGGTAATTGCGCAGGTGTTTGTGCCAACAATGATTCTTCCCACAACGCATTAGAAAATATATGCATAATCCCAAATATAATATTAGGTATTATGTAACATAAAATCTTTCTTTACAGAAGTTTCTCTGTCCACTCCGCTTCTCTAAATCCAGTCAATACCTGACCTTCACCCACAACTAACGGACGTTTTACTAACATACCATTTGTCGACAATAACTGTATTTGTTCATCCTCGCTCATTGTTGGTAGCTTATCCTTAAGATGCATTTCTTTATAAAGCATCCCACTTGTGTTGAAAAATTTCTTTAATGGCAATCCACTTTCAGCGTACCATTTTTTCAATTCATCATAAGAAGGATTCTCTTCTACAATATGACGTTCTGTATATTCTATACCATGCTCATCAAGCCACTTTTTAGCCTTCTTACATGTTGAACATTTTGGGTAACAAATAAATAACATTTTCTTCACCATCCTTTTCATTATTTTGTTTACTATTTTAGTTCGTGTTTCCATTGACCATTTTCCACAGTGTAATGGAACTCACTAATATCATCTTCCAGAAAAACTTTCAGCATATCATCCATATCCATTGCAAGATTTCCTTTTTTCATCTCCTCCAGTGGAATCCATTTTACTTCTCCTTCCTCAGAAGATTTTAGCTTTCCACTAAACTTATTTGTCTTATAAAAAACAACTATGTATCTGCTGCCATCTTTTTCCATCCAGTCCTTTGTCCCACAAATTCGTGGATTTTCTATTTTCAAACCTGTTTCTTCGTATACTTCACGTATGACCGAATCCACAAAAGATTCGCCCTTTTCAATATGACCACCCGGAAATGTTAAGCCTCCCCAATCGTTGTCAACTTTATCCTGTACAAGCACATTGCCGTCGTCATCATACACCATACACATGTTGGTAAGCGTTACCTGCTCCGTTCTCATTTGCTACTCCTGTTCTTTTGTTATAATTTTTTTGGATATCCAGTAAATCTTCATTAAGTCCCGGCACTCTTCCTAAAGCATTTTTTGCTTCAAGAATCATAAAAATAAGGTCATCTCTATACTTATCTTGATATGGAATTATCTTCATTATTATTTTAGCTTTATCTAGCATTAGCGTCCTCTCTTATTGCTATTTATAATCTTATTGTAACATTCATATGGGTGAATTAAGCCACACATACTCTTTTAAAACAGTATAACATAAAGTAATATAATGGCTGTTATTTTTCTTCAATTTCAAGTAAATTTAATAATAATTTTCTATTTCCATTGTTCAATAGATTTTATCCATTGCGATATCTACATAGTAGATAAATTTATATCTGCTCTGTAACAATCACTATTCTTTTTTGTTTCCATCTTGACAATTGTAAAATAAACTGCTACCATTTAATCAAGAAATGAGTTTTCAACTGAGTAAAGTCTTATGACTGGAAAAGGCTACTCGTTTCTTTTTTTATGTTCATAATATCATATAAATATTTCTTTCCATCTTCTGAATGAGCATATTCATCCGGAAGATCTGAACCTATATACACTACCTCCTTGCTATCTGCAATTGTATAAAATTGACCCACATACTTAGTTAAATATTTCTCAACATCATTCCAACTAATATTTTGTCTACCTTTAAAAACAATATCATTAATTATAACAATGTTATTTCCATTTAAATCTTTAACAATAGATACATTTCTTGAATTTTGTTTTTCTTCCATAAGCTATTTGTTCTCCTTCACACTTTTTAATTCATCATAATAAGCTTTATACCGATATGCAGTTCTCCTACTAATATCGCCTTCTTCTACAATTTCGTTAATAGTCATACCACTCTCATATTTACCGGCAAAATCATTATAAGCAGCCATCCATGCTTCGTTATGTTTCTTTCTTCCACCATAATTTCTATTTCTATAATATTCCAACTCCGACAACAACTTCTTGTTCTCTTCTTCCAGTTTCTTAATGCGTTCTAATGCTTCCTCCAATGTTTTTATCATAACTACCTCCTATTAGTTTATTTTGTGCCACTTTGATATTTGTCACAACAATAACATTGATTTTATTTAGTGTCAATTTGATTTTTGGCATTTTTTTAAGTATTTCAAAAAGAAAACAACCATTCATTTTCAACCTTTTTTGAAAACGAATGGTCGCCCAAATCACTTACTAAATCTATATTTTTCTTTTATGTACTCTAACATTTTTACATATTAAGTCTTTTTATCATCCTTTCAATCATCTCTCTCCCGGTAATAGTTTTTCGATTTTGAAAACTACCTATCCATTCTTTTAAATTATTCACATATTCATACATTACTTCAACGTATGACTCGTATACAGCATTCGGAAAATCGGCCTCTGCGTCATAAATAATACTTTCATATGCATCAACTAAACTTTCACATGCGCTATCAATATAAAAACTATAATCGTCTTCATACTCTTCACAATATTCGCATTTTTCAAATAATTCCTTAATACCAGGTACTTCTTTTTCCTCTTCTTCGAACGATTTTTCAATAGCTTCTGCAAATGCTTTTTGACATTTTTTTTGAATTTGTTCTTCCCAACTTTCGTCTGGTTTATTAACTGAAGTCTTTAAATCATCAATTTTTCTTTCAACGTACCCTTTCGTATTGCCTGTACAATAGACATCCGCAAATGCCTCACAAGATTCAAAAAATACATTTTTCAAGAATGCTGCAATCGAAAATGTTAATTCTTTATAGCATATTTCTGTGGTATCTATTAATTCTTTTTTTACGTTCTCATATAATCCTTTAACTTCAGATACTGCTCTTAACAGTTCCTCCTTACATGCAGCTTTTGCTTTCGCTTTTATGTAATAACCCGAATCATTGTAATCATCAGCCTCACACTCAATAGAACCGTCATATTCAAATAAGCCTTCTTCTTCGTTTTCAAACGCTTCATCTACAAACTCTTCTAAAATTTCACTTATGTTATCCACAAATTCGCTTATCTCATCCAAATCAATATTACTTAATGTTTGACTATCATTCGATTTTTCTTGGCATTCCGATTCTGAATCAAAAATATCATTAAAGATATCAAATTTACTATCCGCCTTGTTTTCTTTGTTCTCTGCTAATACTGACAAATTCTTTTCTTCTGCGCCTACTATCTTCCTATATTTCTCATCAAATTGACAATTTACAAATGAAATGGATTTTGATTCAAAATCAACAGGCTGTTTTGCCTCTATCACAACCTCAACTCCATCAATAATTCCAATATACTTTGTATTACCTTTAGATATCGGCACTGAAAATCTTTTACCACACAAATAAATTTCTTTTGCGTTCTCATCAAGTAAATCGTATAAATCGTCCTGATCAAAAGCTACATAGTCAACATTCTTTGCATACTTCATAGTATCAGGATATTCCTTAAGCAGCTCTAATTTACGCTTTCTTTCTTCAGCCATACCTTCTTCTTCAGATGTATTTTCATCATATTTTACATCTAAAATTTCACAAATTTTCTTTTCAACATCTTCTTCGTTTGGATTAATTGCTGCGATTTCTTCTGCAATAGTATTTTCATACCTGTCCTGAAGCCATGTTACAAGCCTTCCATCATTAAAGTATTCCAATACTCTCGATAATGAAAAATTATCACGTAATTCTTCCATACTTCTTACTTCAACACCATCTTCCATTTCTAATGGAAATCTAACCTTTTTTGCCATATTTATTCCTCCGTATCTTTGACACAAATCATTAACTTTTACATTTTCATTGTAGTTTGACACAAGGACATAATATGTCATTGTACTATTTTTCTCAAAAATTAATATGTTGATTGTACATTTCGTCTGTTAAATCTTCTCCTTCTTCAACACCCCCACCTGCCGTTTCAATCAATGTTGCTTTTCCAAAATCATCATCACGTTCTGCTCTTACAAAATAAAATTGTTCTTTTTCATCATAAACAATTGCTCTAGCTATATTTCTATCATGATTAATATAAGCAAGTTTCCATTCTGTATCCTGCAAATTTATTTTTAATTCAGTGTTTTGCATTGCTATCTCCTCATTTCATATAGCATTAATCTAATTTTTTATCCTGCACCCATCTACATCTATTTTTTCCATAATTACCACTATTGGCAATTATTATTTTTCTTATCTGCAATTGTAATCACATTTGCCAAAATCAAAACGACAGCATACACACACAATATTACAAGCGTTGATGGCATAACATCCATTAACGCTGTCCAGTCTTTTTTATTAACCCAATTTAATGCCATTTTGTACTGAACCAAAAGTGTAGCTATCACAAATGCTAACGAGCAGACTGCTGATAATACCGCCCTATCACTTTCTTTAATTTTTAATATCCAACCACCAATACAAAATATAATGCTGATTGCCCCACAAATAATCCACATATTTCATTCTCAGTATATCGAAATGACTCATTAATCATTTATTAATATACCTTCTCCTCCTTGTTCTTTCATCCCCAGTAAAGTGACTTTTCTCATCTCTTACAATCACCATTCCACATATCATCATTTCTTGAAAATGATTTATAAAATTGCCTCTCTATCTTTCTGCATCCATAAAAAACTCCCACCTAAGTGGGAGCTACCAATGGATTTCCAAATCCACGAAATTCCTTTATTTATCGGCTAAGTTTAACCACCGTCTCCACATGCACCGTATTAGGAAACATATCAACTGCACATGCCTTTTCTACTCTATATCCCTGCTCCTGTAACATTTCTAGATCTCTTGCAAGGCTTGTAGGTTTACAACTTATGTAAACCAAATTATTTACACCAAAATCAATTATTTTCTGCAATGCTTTTGGATTAATTCCATCTCGTGGTGGATCAAGAATAATCATATCCGGCTTGTCCTCAATTTCATCTATAACTTTCAAAACATCACCGGCGATAAATTCACAGTTATCAAGACCGTTTAAGCCTGCATTAACTTTTGCCGCCTCAACAGCTTCTTCAACGATTTCAACACCAACTACTTTTTTAGCAACAGGTGCGATAATCTGGGCGATTGTTCCTGTCCCACTATAAAGGTCAAACACTGTCATATCTTTAGTGTCACCAATGTACTCTCTTGCTTTAGAATAAAGAACTTCTGCTCCTAAAGAGTTTGTCTGGAAAAATGAGAAAACTGAAATCTTAAATCTTAATCCAAGCAACTCCTCATAAATATATTCATCACCAAATAAAATTCTTGTTTCGTCACTTTGAACCACATCAGCTAAACCGTCATTAATAATATGTATTACTCCGCAAAGTTTTGCTGACAAATCAAGGTTCTTTAAAATTTCAACTAACTCAGTCCAGTTTGCCTTCTCTTCCATTTCCTTGTCCGATGTTGTGACCACCGCAACAAGTAACTGTTTTGTAACTGTTGTTCTTCTTACCAAAAGGTGTCTTAAATATCCTTCATGACGTAATTTTTTGTAAAAAGGTAATTCTTTACCGGCACAAAATTCCAACACAGCATCAAGAATTTTTCTGTAATCACTATCTACAATTTGACACTCATCAACTGTCACAATATCATGGAAACTATTGCGCTTATGCATTCCAAGAGCAAGTGGACCATCTTTTACTTCATCTCCAAAAGAGAATTCCATCTTGTTTCTATACTCCCACTGCAATGGACTTTGCAAAATTCCCTGAAATTCGTATGACTCATTAATTGCGTTATCAAGAATTCCCTTAACTGTATCTTTCTTTAATTTTAACTGGTTGTCATAGCTCATTGTCTGATAAGAACAGCCACCACAAAATTCAAAATGCGGACACTTTGGAGAAACATCTTCAAGTTCAGATTTTTCAACAACCTCCTTTAATCTTCCAATGGCATTTCCTGATCTCTTTTTTGAAACTACGAATTTGACAGTTTGTCCCGGTACTGTTCCTTTAACTACTGCCATTCCTTCTTCTCCACAATCAACTTTTCCCTTATTAGGAAATGTAAGTCCCACAACTTTTCCTGTGTATTCAACACCTTTTTTCATCTATATAATCTTGCATAATCCACCATTCTTTACAGACAATGGATTACTCTCCTTTCTCTAAAATCCTAAAGTATAAACTAATTTAATATTTTTTAACTTTTACTAATTTATTTACTATTTTCAACTGATTCCCCTTATCTGATTTTTTACTAATTTCTTCTCTTAATTCTTTTTTAACTAATTTGATAACTAATTTTTGAGAATTTACCAAAATGGACTTTTTTAAACTTAATCCTTTATTTTTACAAAGAAAGAGTTTCAAAATGATACTTTCAAATAAAAAATCTATAATAAAAATTCTTCCATAAGAAACATACCAATATTGAAACTCTTTCATAAAGATTAACTATTCAAAGAAAAACGATTAATCTTCAAAATCATCTTCATCTTCTTCATCTTCATCAAATAAATCATCAAAGTCATCTTCGAAATCATCATAATAATCTTTGTTAATTAATCTATAAATTCCATAAGCTGCACCTGCTACTGCTGCAATTGCTGCGATAACACCAAGAACAACTGCTACGATTTTGCAAGTTTCCTTCTTCTCATCTTTTCCAATGAGTTTTCCGATTTTTACACCCTTCATTAATTCGTCCATATTATTCACCTCTTTTTGTTTAATTTCGTTTTTAATAGTAATATTATATCATCAATCATGGTCTTTTACTACACTTTTTTAAGTTTAGCAAATGATGCCATCATAACCTTTTGACCTACTAAGTCAAAATTAACTGTTACCTGATAATCTCTTGGTCCATCCTCAATTCCAAGCACTGTTCCTTCACCAAACTTCATGTGCTTCACTCTATCTCCCACATGATAATCTATGTCAGCTTTGGTTACTACAAACTCTTTTCCAAAGCTAGGTTTGCTACTTGGTTTACCATAAGCAGGCTTCTTGGACATAGCTCGATATGAGTTATCTTTCCAATCACTTCCATATCTCTTAGAACTTCCCATATAACCACCGCCATGACTTAGTGAACCTTCATAACCGCCAAAGCCACTAAATGAAGGTTGCTTCTTCTCAACACCTGCTGCTCTTGTATCTGTCACATTCTTGCTATTAACAATCATTGGTGGAATTTCCTTAACGAATCTTGATACAATATTATATTGCATTTCTCCACGAACCATACGCTTCTTTGCGTAACTAATTGTCAAATGTTTCATGGCCCTTGTTATTGCCACATAGCAAAGTCGTCTCTCTTCTTCTAATTCCTGTGCATCATCAGCCATAATGCTCATATAACCTGGGAACAGACCATCTTCCATGCCACATAAAAATACATACGGAAATTCCAATCCCTTTGCACTGTGAACTGTCATTAGCACAACATAACTACTGTCTTCATCAAGATTATCGATTTCTGCCACTAAAGCAACTTCTTCCAAGAATTCTGATAAAACAGGCTCATCAGTATTTTCTTCATATTCAATAATTTTATTAATTAATTCTTCAATATTTTCAATTCTGCCATTTGCCTCGTCAGTATTTTCAGCAACCAAATCACCCATATAGCCTGTGTCTGTCAAGATTGCATTTACTAATTTTAGAATATCATTCTCGTATTCTTCTGTCTTATAACCTTCAATTAAATTAGTAAATCCTTTAATTTTCGAAACTGCTCTTGAAAGTCCCGGAATATTCTCAACTTCTAAAAAAGCATCATACAAATCCATTCCGTATGCTCTTGCGTAATCCTTCACGCGCTCAACAGTTGTTGCACCAATTCCTCTTTTGGGAACATTTATGATTCGCTCTACTGCAATATCATCTGTTGGATTACTTATAATCCTTAAATATGCAATAATATCCTTAATTTCTTTTCGCTGATAGAAATTCTGACCACCAATAATCTTATAAGGAATGTTCTTCATCATTAATTTTTCTTCCAAAGCTCTTGACTGTGCATTAGTTCTGTACAAAATTGCATAATCATTATAATCTGCTTTTCCGTAATCTACTTTTTCCTTTATCTCACTTGCAACCATTTCTGCTTCAGCATAACCGTCTTCTGCCTGATATAAATCAATCTTATCTCCCTGTTCATTTTCACTCCAAAGAGTCTTGTCTTTTCTTCCGGCATTGTTATGTATAACCGAATTGGCAGCTTCTAATATGTTCTTTGTAGAACGGTAATTCTGTTCCAGTTTGACCACCCTTGCATTTGGAAAATACTTTTCAAACTGCAAAATATTTGTAATATCAGCCCCTCTGAATTTGTAAATAGACTGGTCATCATCACCAACTACACATAAATTCTGATTCTTAGAAGCCAACTGTTTAATAAAAGCAAACTGTGCCGCATTAGTATCCTGATACTCGTCCACCATAATATACTGAAGTCGATTCTGATACCCTTCCAAAACTTCCGGACACTTGTTAAACAACTGCACTGTTTTCATTATTAAATCATCAAAATCCAACGCATTATTTTTCTTCAAGGCTTCCTGGTATTCATCATAAATCTTAGAAATATTAACCATCTTAAAATCATTTCTTGCCATTGCCGCCACATCACCTGTGGTAATAAGCTTGTTTTTAAAATCAGATATCTTTCCAAGCATAGCATTTTCTTTGTAAATCTTTGTGTTAAGGTTAAGTTCCTTAATAATATTCTTCATTAATCGTTTCTGATCATCTGTATCATAAATTGTAAAATCTGTGCTATAACCAATTCTATCTATATATCTTCTAAGAATTCTCACACAGGCTGAATGGAAAGTGCTAACCCAAACCTGCTCAGCACCAAAACCAACAATCTTATTTACCCTACTTCTCATTTCCGCTGCCGCCTTGTTGGTAAATGTAATTGCCATAATGTTGTATGGATTCACACTTTTTTCTTCTATTAAATATGCAATTCTATGAGTAAGAACCCTTGTCTTTCCTGAACCTGCACCAGCCAGAATCAGCAACGGTCCATCTGTGTGAAAAGTTGCCATCTGCTGCATGTCATTTAAAGTATCATATATTTTGTTCATTTATAAACCTCGTCATATAAAAATCAAACAAATGTTTGTCTCTCTATTCTAACATAATCCTAATAATAAATAAATTCATTTTTTACAATTTAAATTCTTTCTTTTATTTTTTCCTCTAATCATATCCCCTAATTATTTCCCATTTTTCTCTAATTATTTTATTTAATCAAATTATATAATTTCACATAACCCTTTTTTGTACCATCTCTCCATATTTTGAAAAACATATTAATACATATTTTTTTACTTTATGCATTATTTTTATACTTTTTTCACATCTTGTATTTATTTTTTTGCATGATGAGTTTTATTTTTTATATCTTGTAGTTTTCATTACTAGGTATTATACTATAGAAAGGAGGAGACGTTATGCATTCAGAAGATTTTATTAAAAAGATACTAGATGATATAGACACCTTTAATATTGATGATATTCCAAACATTGATTTATATATGGATCAGGTAACTACCTATCTTAATGATAAATTTGCCAATACTAAAAGGCACGAAGATGACAAGCTTATGACTAAAACAATGATTAATAACTATGTCAAGAGTCGTCTGCTTCCATCACCTGAAAAGAAAAAATACACAAAAGACCACATGATGGTTCTTATTATGATTTATTTTTTCAAAAATATCATTTCCATCAATGATGTAAATAAACTTATTACTCCATTGCTGGATTCATATTTTCACAACGATGAAATACCTCTTGAAAATATAATAAATACTTTTTTAACTTTTGCCAAACAGTGCAATTTAACTGACAGTATTTTAACTGAATATAATGAATGTCGTGAAATTTTCAAAGACGCAAATGTTAAAGATAAAGAATATCTTGAAACAATGGGCTTGATTACAATGTTAAGTTACGACACTTTCGTTAGAAAAATTGTTATCGAAAAATTAATCGACTCATTGCCTGACACAGAAAATACCGAAAAATAATATTAACGCAATAATCCCGTAAACATACATTTTACTTGTACGTTTACGGGATTATTTTTTTTATAAAGAATGTCTCTTTTAAATATTTACCTAATTGTTTTTATTTTCAGCCTCTTGTTCATTTACACGTTCAAGAACCAAGTCATATCCATCGTTTCCATAATTAAGTGAGCGGTTAACTCGGCTAATGGTTGCTGTTGATGCTCCTGTAGCATTTGAAATATCAAGATATGTTTGTCCTTCTCTTAATAATTTTGCCACTTCATATCGTTGGGATATTGATAGCAATTCATTAATTGTACACACGTCTTCAAAAAAAGTATAACACTCTTCCTTATCTTTTAAGGTAAGTATAGCTTCAAATAAATGATCTACTTCCGTTCTTCTAATATTCTTACTCATAATATACCTCTCAATTGTCAGGTTTCTTTACTTTTAGATTTTAGCACTCTAAAGTTTGAAAGTCCAGTATATATTGTTATTTTATTGCAAGATTTTGTTGCAAGTCCAATCTGAAAATTTGAAATTAACTCTCCAAATTTCACGGTAGAATTTTATTTTACTATCTACCGCCTATCACCCAAACTATTGAATCACATAAATTACCTAAACTGTATTTAGTCACCTAAATTATCTGAACTGTTTTCTCAAAGTCTGTAATTCTTCAACACTAAACTTGTATGTTGTGTTGCAGAAATCGCATTTAACTTCAATTTCCTTACCGTCATTAATAATTTCGTCCATATCCTTTTTGCTAATACTTGCTAAAGCTTTTGCAATTTTTTCCTTACTGCAGTTACAAACAAAACCTGTCTCAATTTTATCTGTAAATTCAACATCCATGTCACCCATTACTTCTTTTAAAATATCCTCAGGTGTCATTCCTTTTTCAAGCATTTCTGTTACTGAACTAATGTTGTTTACTCTTTCTTCTAATTTATTTATTACTTCTTCATCAGCAAATGGCATAAGCTGGACAATAAATCCACCTGCCTGTTTTACCGTATTATCCTTTGACATTAAAACACCTAATCCTACAGCAGAAGGAACCTGTTCTGATGACGCAAAATAATATGTTAAATCTTCTGCTACTTCACTTGTGCCTAAAGGCACCTGGCTAACGTATGGTTCTTTTAAACCCATGTCTTTAATTACTGTAAGTGTTCCGTATCCAATAGCCGCACCTACATCAAGCTTTCCTGCGTAATTTGCAGGAATAAGTACATTAGGATTTCCTACATAGCCTTTTACATTTCCTTTTGAATCAGCAGTAACTGTCACTCCGTTAATTGGGCCGTCACCCTTCATCATTAAAGTAAGCATATCCTTTTCGCCCTTCATCATTACACCCATCATTGCACCACCTGTTAATAATCTGCCAAGTGCTGCTGTTGCAACGGGACTTGTATTGTGATGCTGTCTTGCTGTTTCAACCATTTCTCTTGATGTAATGGCAAATGCTCTAATCTGTTTATCTGCTGCTACCGCTCTAACTATATAATCCATTTTATTGTTCCTTTCTTTATTTAGCATTACTTTTTCTAACTACCACGTACACTCTGTCATTTTCTTCAGTACCTTCATTATCAGTAAAAGCTTCATATATTTTTTCTAATTTAAGTCCTGATTTTTCAACTGCTTTTTTCACTTCATTTAAAGTATACCCTCTTTGAAAATGCTCCTCTTCATATTTGTCATATCTGCCATCTTCAGCCCTAACAAATACTGACAAATAATATTCATTAATATTTGTCTCTTCATCAAAATAATTTTCCCAAATAAAACTGCTGTCTTCCCTGTCCTCAGCTATGGTTTTCTCACCAATATCAGAAAAATACTTCTTTGTTTTTAAATCAAAAACAAATACTCCGTTATCTTCTAAATACTCATTAACTCTCTCAAGAACTTTAGTAAAATCACCATAATCTGTAATATAGTTCATTGAATCACCAATGCTCACCATTGCAGGCACTGCATATGGAAGTTGAAGATTAGTTGCATCCTGTAAAACATACACGATTTCTTCCTCTTCCTTTTTACTTTCAGCAATTTCAAGCATTTCCTGGGAAAGATCTATTCCTATCATATTATAACCTTTTTCGTGAAACAGCATTGTACCCGTTCCTGTTCCACAACCTATTTCAACCAAAGTGCCGTCTTTTGCACCATATTTTGCTAATAACTTTGCTGCATAATCACACCATTGATGATAATCTACATTGTCCATAAATTCATCATAAACCTGTGCGAATCCACCGTATGCTTCCATTTTATTCTCTCCGATTTCCTTATATTTAATTTTTACAACATAGTGATTTTACCAACAATCACTGCTAAACGCAACCTTGATTAATGCCACCTGCTCATTTATACTATTTAAAGAATTAGGAATAATATTTATGTTACTATTTTCTTTAATTAATAATAGGAGAACTTCAATGACAGTTAGTATATATAATAAAATTAAAATATCCTCAAAAAAACAATTTGAAAAATACATTTTACTTTTAATTGCTTGCATTATTATTTTTTTAAATTGTCCATTTATATCTGTTTTTCACCCAACAGAAATAAACGACATAAGCACAGTAACTTCAAAAGACAAATATGTTAAAATTACCACATCAAATTTGCATTACACCGGTTATACCTTCGAGAAAATCGGTCACAAAAAATATGGCTATTACTACACCATAAAAAATAGCAAAAGTCTTTTTGTGCTTCTTCCGGTTGACTCAACTCCCAAAGAAACTTTAAGTAATTATTCTTTTAAGGGAAAAGTCACTAAACCGAACAGAACTTACAAAAAGATGCTCTCTATGTTAATTAAAGATTTAAACTGGAACGAAACTTCAATGAATGATGTAAATAAAAATTTTTTCATTAGCAATGCAGACTATAATATTATTCCGTACATTATTTTATTTTGGCTTTTAATTTTTATTTTGCTTACTACTATATATAAGCTTATAAATTATGCCTTATATTTTGCAAAGCCTTATACTTACAACGTCTGCCCTTTTAAAAGTAAAGAAGAGCAGCGTTACTTAATTAAAAATGCCAATATTGAACTTAACAGTGACAATTACATTCAAATTAACAGCATGTATATAACAGAAAATTATCTTGTGGATTTAACTGTTCCAAGAATTTATGTTATACCACTTAACGATATAATCTGGTGCTATCGTGTAGGCAAGTTTGCTTTTAATTCTAAAAAGACTGCCACTGATTTTTCCCTTGTACTTACTTCTTTTGATGGAATTACAACTACACTCAGGCACAAAACCAGTGACGAAGCTTTGGAGCTTTTAAATACAATTCGTGCAACAGAAGCCAACATTATCATTGGTTTTTCTGACTCAAAAAAGCACGAAGTAAAACAAATTGTTGCATCTAATAAATAAAAAAAGATAATCTAGTTTTGATATTTCAGTATTCTCTATGAATCAGACTTTTAGGTCCGGACTTTTGAAATCCTGTTCGAAATTAAATTATCTTTTTTATTAATTGTCTAATATAAATTTTGTACTCTTTTATCTAATAATCTTAAATTATCTTCCACAACAATGTTTATATTTCTTTCCTGAACCACATGGACAAGGATCATTTCTACCAATCTTCTTTTCCTTAACGATTGTTCCTGAACGTTTTTCTTCCTTGTATAATTCCTTCTGTCTTTCAGGTGTAATGATATCGTTCCATTCTTCTAATTCGTATAACCACTGTGCCTTAGCAGCTACCATGTTCTTATATAATAATTCAGGTTCATAATCTAATGAAACTTCTGTTGTTTCAGTAAGCTGGTCCATTGGATTTTCTTTTTTAAGGCTTTCGCTAATACCATCTAAAAATCCTACCATTGTAAGAACTTCCATGTCGTATTTCTTTGCAAGTTCTTCAACTGTGCCTGAAACTACTGTGCCATAATTTTTAAGAATATCCTTATATACTTCCTTTTCCTGTAAAAAATATGCATTCCAGAAATCATTGTACTGCTGCTGAGTCTGTTCCTGATTGTATGCTATTTCTCTCCATGTTTCTAATAAATACTTATCTGCCATTTTTTCCTCCAAAAGTAATTATTTTAGTTTATCCTCTGATAGACATTCAACTTATTAGATTATACTTATTTAAAACAATAATTGCAATATATTATTGGTCTGTTATAATCTTTTATGTTAAATAATTTTAATATAAGCTTCTACTTTTTAGGCTTATATTGTAGTAGAAAGGATTCGTTAGGTACATAATATGGAAAAATTAAAAAGAATCATGGCACTGCTTGGTGTTATTGTTGTAGTTGTATGTGCATTACTTACTTTAGTGTTTGCATTGTTAGGATATAGTACACTTTGGAAAGCTTCAGCCTATTGTATGGTTGTAATTCCAGTGATTATTTATGTTATGATGTGGCTTGCAAAGCTTTTAGAAAATCGTGGAAACAAAAGATAGGCATTGAGCCTCTGTACTCATAGACCTTCGGTCTATGACCTCACTGGCTTTCGCCTTTGATTGATAAACTTATACAGATAGGCATTGAGCCTCTGTACTCATAGACCTTCGGTCTATTTCGTCAGTGGCTTTCGCCTTTGATTGATAAACTTATACAGATAGGCATTGAGCCTCTGTACTCATAGACCTTCGGTCTATTTCGTCAGTGGCTTTCGCCACATCAAATAAAAAACACAGCCGAAAAATTGTGCAAGCACATTTTTCGGCTGTGTTTTCATTTGGCGAGGCTCAATGCCTATCTGTATATGATTTCATGTCTGCCTGGTCCGTTACTTACCATTGTGATTGGAACTCCGAGTTCTTTTTCGATGAACTCGATATATTTACGGCAGTTTTCCGGTAATTTGTCATATTCTGTTATTCCACGTATATCTTCTTTCCATCCTGGAAGTGTTTCGTATACTGGTTTTGCTTTCTTTAACTGTGATGTTACTGGGAAGTCTTTTGTTACTTCTCCGTCGATTTCGTATCCTACACATACTGGGATTTCATCTAAGTAACCTAATACGTCAAGAACTGTAAGTGCTACTTCTGTTGCACCCTGCATTCTTACACCGTATCTTGAAGCTACTGCGTCAAACCATCCCATTCTACGTGGACGACCTGTTGTGGCACCGAATTCGCCACCGTCACCACCACGACGTCTTAATTCGTCTGCTTCTTTACCAAAAATCTCACTTACGAATTCTCCACCACCTACTGCTGAAGAGTAAGCTTTTACTACTGTAATAATATCTTTGATTTCATAACATGGGATACCTGCACCAATTGCACCATAAGATGCAAGTGTTGATGATGATGTTACCATTGGGTAAATACCAAAATCAGGATCCTTTAATGTTCCAAGCTGTCCTTCTAAAAGAATTGTCTTTCCTTCTTTGATAGCGTTGTTTAAGAATAATGAAACATCTGCTACATAAGGTTTTACAATATCTCTGTATTCATGTAATGTTTCTAATAATTCATCAGGATCGATAAGTGGCTTGTGATACATGTGTTCAAGAAGAATATTCTTCTGTTCTGCAATTCTTACTACTTTTTCTTTTAATGTATCTTCGTCAAATAATTCTGATACCTGGAATCCAATCTTTGCATATTTATCTGAATAAAAAGGAGCGATACCTGACTTAGTTGAGCCGAAAGCTTTTCCTCCAAGTCTTTCTTCTTCGTATGCATCAAAATCAATGTGATATGGCATAAGAATCTGTGCTCTATCTGAAACTAAAATATGTGGCTTTGGCACTCCCTGTGAAACGATATCATCAATTTCCCTCTGAAGATATGGAATATTAAGTGCTACACCGTTTCCAATAACACATGTTGTATGCTGATAAAATACTCCTGATGGAAGTAAATGTAATGCAAACTTTCCATATTCATTTATTATAGTGTGTCCTGCGTTACTACCACCCTGGAATCTAACGATGATATCTGACTTTTCGCCAAGCATATCTGTAATCTTACCTTTTCCTTCGTCACCCCAGTTGGCACCAACAATCGCTCTAACCATTTGGTTTCCTCCTACTTTGTGTTGTTCGTTAATAATTATCTCTCGCTGCTTCCTAGCAGACCACTAAACATTATACTATCTAGCCGAAAAAAATGCTAGTGCATTTTAAATATAATCCCTATTTTCGAAATTAAAATTTCAAATTTCGCTCTCCACCTCACAGTATAATTTACTTTTACATAAATCCTATTTAATTCACACTCTATTTAAACCTTTATTTAATAGGAAGCTGAATTTCCGTTAAACATTCATCATCTATTGATGTTTCATAGTCATCAATATGACAAAATTCTATAGGATCACCTACTATTTTCATATGGTGCTCTTTTGCAAAAGTTATTAATTTGTCTACAGCAATTTTTGTTCTGGTTGAAGGTCCCTTATAAAATATTGACAAATATTTTCCTGCCGACAGAGAATAATTACTATTGTAAAGCAATGTATCTGAATAAAAAAATACGCCTTTGGTTTCAAAGGAATTACCATCATCACTTACTTTTGACGTATCTAACACGTAGCAATCACAGGCACCAATTGTGTCAACTTTGTTTTTGTGAGACTGCATGTATTTTACAAGATAGTAATCCACATCATCATCGTCAAGATTTGACTCGCTTATCATTACGCAATGACGTTCATCAAATTCTTTTACCCTTATATTGCCTAAGTCTGTATGGTTTATATTTTCCTCTAACGATTTTATTCTCGCCTCAATACTTACCTTCTTTTCAAATAACTCAACAATACTTTTATTTACTATATTAAGTTCCTCTGATAAAAGCATTTTGGTTGTTTCCACATTTTGATTCTTATCAAATTCCTTAATTCTGTCTGTGGAAAAGCTAAGTCCCAACAGTTCTCTTATCATTGTAAGTTGCCGGATATCCGATAAAGTATATACTCTGTAGTTGTTTTCCTGATTTCTGGTTGGTTCCAAAATTCCAATTTTTTCATAATATCTGATTGAATCAGCGCTTACGTTAAAAAGTCTTGATACTTCCCCAATGTTAAAAGTCTTCTTTCTCTTCATATTTATCCTTTTCCAAATTTGCTTCTATATCTGTTGTTTTAATAAAAATTCTTCTTATAACATTTTCCAGCACTCTTTTTTATAGCTGCTCTCTACATTAGTATAATACCAATGTTTTTATGAAATTATAATTATATTTTCTTTTATTTTAGCACTTTAGTATAACAATTATATGTGTTGACATTTGTATTATACCAGACTTTATTATATTTATGAATTAAATTTACATAAACATAATTATTTGTGTAATCGTAATTATTTATATAAAGTAGTTATTTATTGAGAAAGGATTTTAACTTATCATGCATGATAAAAAATATAAAATGGAAAACAAAATTTTGAAACTATCACTTACAGGAACAATTATTTTTACTGTAGTAGAAGTAATCGCCGCAGTTTTATTAGGTTCAAAAACCGTTATAGCTGATGGCATTTTCGACTTGTTTGATTTAATGCTTTTGCTACCAATGTTCATTCTTGTTCCATTTTTGTACAAGCCTGTTTCCGAAAACAAGCCTTACGGATTTTCTCAGATAGAATCTCTACTTGTTCTTTTAAAATACACTGTACTATTAGTTGTGGTTATTAACATGATTGTTTCAAACGTAAAGATTTTATTAAACGGCGGGCATACTGTAGACGCTTTCAGTGTTTTAATGTATGAATCAACTCTTTGCTTTTTCTGTATTTTAATGCTTCTATTATTAAAGCACCTAAGCCGAAGCTATTCCTCACTTATGATTCAGTCGGAATTATATTTATGGAAGGTAGATGTTGTAAGTACACTTGGTATATCTGTTGCTTTTTTATTCCAGCTATTGCTTGCAAATACAGAACTGAAATTCATAATTCCATACATTGATTCTTCTGTAGCCATTGTGGTTTCACTGTTTTTATTAAAAGAACCTGTTGTTCAGATTTTTAAAACTTTAAGAGAGCTTGTTCTGTTCTCACCTGAGAAAAAAATTATGGATGAAATTCGTATCGTTGTTAAAGAAGACATTAAAACTTATGATTATAGCTTGGATTTTCTTGACGTTACTCAGACCGGTCGAAAAACCTGGATTGAAGTATATGTGAAAAGTAAATCTGATGTTATAAAAGTTAAAGATTTTAAAAATATTCAGGAACACATTATAAAAGATTTAGAAAATAAGTTTGACCAGATTTCCGTTGAAATAATTCCCGCAATATAATATTGCGTTCATTTAGAACTACTTTATTTAGAAGTGCCTAAAAAAATTAGTTTATTAAAAAAAGTATGGATTATTTTTAATTATAGTGTTATATTTGTTGTAATTTATTTAAACTTATCGGGAGGCGAGGTAATATGAAACAATACAATAGAAAAAATCTCATATGTTATCTTATTTGTATTAGTCTCGTTTTCTCATGGGTTACTTTCGGTATTTCAAATACCAGCGAATTATTTTCATCATCTTCCAAAGATGATTCTTATACTTTTCAGGTAACTAAAGATGCATTACCTGCAACAGTATCTACAAGAAGCGAGTCAGGAAGTTCAGCCTCACTTGCACGTTTACGCAATGCAAACAATACCTTTTCAGGATTTGGCGGTATTTTTGCAGTTCTTTTAACTTCACCCTGCTACAAATTTTTTGTGGTATTACTTTCTCTAATACTGGTTAATACTGCAATTATATATAGTAGGACTACAATTCTAAATTATATTCACCAAAAGGATGGTAAGAAGTAATATGTACAACCTTTTTGTAAGGTTTTATTTTGGTACAAAAAAATAAGGAGGTACATATTATGGAAACAGGTATTATCGTTGCAGTTATGGCTGTTATCGTTGTTGCTGCAGGAATTTATGCATGGTATATCTCAAGAGACTAATTTTTATACCTGGCATAATTTTATAGGTTGGATATTATGCCGTAATGTAAAGCTTTTTTCATATTATATATATGATTGTTAGTGTAGTAAGCACAACAATCCAATTAAGATTAAAATGTCGAGGGACCATCTTAATCTTTTAATGAAATACTCACTGGAATATTTGAAGTTTTTAAGTGTGGGGGGAGACTAAAAGACTTTCATATTCCTTTGGGTATTTTTTATTTCTGCTATTTTTTCTGTTATTTTTTCTGTTATTTTTTGTTTATACTGATATTTTTTATAATTGCTATAATCACAACGCTATGATATACTGTAGAGTGACTTTTTATGAGTTTGAGATTAAGTTTTTAAGAACATTAAATCGGGAGGAATACAAATGTACAAGATTGTCAAAAGACAGCAATTAAACGATACTGTTGTACGCTTAGATGTTCAGGCTCCTTTTATAGCTAAAAAGGCTAAAGCCGGACAGTTCATTATTTTCAGAATTGATGAACATGGTGAGCGTATTCCACTTACTATTGCTGATACAGATGCAGAAAAAGGAACTGTATCTATTATTTTTCAGATTGTTGGTCAATCAACAATGCTTTTATCACAGTTACAGGAAGGCGATGCTATTTTAGATTTTGTTGGTCCACTTGGTGCAGCAACAGAGTTTGGTGATGCAAAGAAAGTTTGCGTTATCGGTGGTGGTGTTGGTAATGCCATTGCTTATCCTTCTGCAAAAGCTTTATTTAACATGGGAGCTGACGTAGATGTTATCGCCGGATTTAGAAGCAAAGATATTGTTATTTTAGAAGATGAATTCAAGGCTGTATGTAACAGACTTTTCATTACTACAGATGATGGAACTTATGGAGAAAAAGGATTTGTAACTAACAAATTACAGGAATTAATCGATGCCGGTAATAACTACGATTTAGTTATTGCAATCGGACCAATTCCTATGATGAAGTTTGTTTCAAAGGTTACAGAACCATATAATATTAAGACATTAGTTTCACTTAACCCTATTATGATTGACGGAACAGGAATGTGCGGTGGTTGTCGTGTTACTGTTGGAGGCGAAATCAAGTTTGCCTGCGTTGACGGTCCTGATTTTGATGGTCACAAAGTTGATTACGATGAATTAATGCAGCGTAATTCTACTTATAGAGAATTTGAAGCTCACGATAAAGAACACTGCCGTATGTACAAGGCAGCTGATATGGGAGGTGCGAAATAATGCCTAATATGACTTTAACAAAGGTACCTATGCCTACACAGGAACCTAATGTAAGAAATAAAAACTTTGACGAGGTTGCTTTAGGATACACTGCTGAAATGGCTATGGAAGAAGCAACAAGATGTATTAACTGCAAGAATAAACCTTGTATGAGTGGTTGTCCTGTATGCGTTAGAATTCCTGAATTTATCGCACAGGTTGCTGCAGGTAATTTTGACGAAGCTTACAATATTATAACAAGTACAAATGGTCTTCCAGCTGTATGTGGTCGTGTTTGTCCACAGGAAAATCAGTGTGAAGGAAAGTGTATCCGTGGTATTAAAGGTGAACCTGTTGCCATTGGTCGTTTGGAAAGATTCGTTGCTGACTACCATATGGCTCACAGCAATGATGACGCTGTAAAACCTGAATCAAACGGTATTAAAGTAGCTGTTATCGGTGCAGGTCCTGCCGGACTTACATGTGCAGGCGACCTTGCAAAACTTGGTTATGAAGTTACTATTTTTGAAGCTTTCCACAAAGCCGGTGGTGTTTTAGTTTATGGTATACCGGAATTCAGACTTCCTAAAGATATTGTACAGAAGGAAGTTGATAACCTTACAAAACTTGGTGTTAAGGTTGAAACTAACATGGTAATCGGTCGTGTACTTTCAGTTGATGAAATTATGGAAATGGGATTTAAGGCAGTATTTATTGGCTCAGGTGCCGGTCTTCCATCATTCATGGGTATTGAAGGTGAAGCTTTAGTTGGTGTATATTCTGCAAATGAATATTTAACAAGAGCTAACCTTATGAAAGCTTACTTAGATGATTATGATACACCTGTAATTAAGAGTAAAAACGTTGCTGTAGTTGGTGGTGGTAATGTCGCCATGGACGCTGCAAGAACAGCTCTTAGACTTGGTGCTGAAAATGTATACATTGTATATCGTCGTGGTATGGAAGAACTTCCTGCACGTAACGAAGAAATCGAACATGCTGAAGAAGAAGGAATTATCTTTAAAACATTACATAACCCTGTAAAACTTAAAGGTGATGAAAACGGTCGTGTATGTAAGATGGAATGTGTTAGGATGGAACTTGGCGAAGCTGATGCTTCAGGTCGTCGTCGTCCTCTCGCCATTGAAGGAAGTAACTTCGATATTGATGTTGACACAGTTATTATGTCAATCGGTACAAGTCCAAACCCACTTCTTAGAACTACTACAGAAGGTTTGGAAGCAAACAAATGGGGTTGCTTAGTTGTTAATGAAGATACTTTAGAAACAACAAGAGACAACGTATTTGCCGGTGGTGATGCCGTAACAGGTGCTGCTACAGTAATCCTTGCAATGGGAGCCGGAAAACAGGCTGCTGCAAGCATCCACGAAAGATTAAGCAAATAATCAATTATAAATAAGATCATGCTTATAGATAATATCTTATTTATTAAGTTGTTATTTATATAAGATGAATAAAAAGAGAGATAAAAGTTTTGAATTAGCTTTTCTCTCTCTTTTTGATTAATCTTATATATTAATATTATAAATAAATCTTTTTAAATCAATCATATAATTCATTATTCTAACTGATTCTATTATTAGTTATTAACAAGATTTCATTATTTCTTTACTTTAATTTTCTTTGGTTTACTCCAATCACCGTAAACTCTCTTTTTATTAACAACTGCAATTCCTCTTGCTCTAACGTAAAGCTTTTTCTTATTAACAAGCTTCTTACTCTTAACTGTAAACTTAGTTTTCTTTACAATCTTCTTAACAAGAACTTTCTTAAACTTCTTTGACTTAGAAATCTGAATCTGGAATTTCTTAGTGCATTTTGTTTTCTTTAACAAAATGCTAACTTTCTTTGATGCTTTTGCTTTAGTTGCTTTTTTTACTTTTGCCTTGTTAGGTTTTAATGATTTATCATTGTCTCCTGAAGCACCATTTAAAGTTGTTATTTCATTACCCTGTGTTGTGCTATCTACAGTAGTTCCTTCCTGCTCATTTGTTGTTACATTTGTTTCGCCAGTTTTTGTGGTTGTATTTCCAACCCTAGTTGTTGTAGACTGCTCTGTTGTTGTCTGCGCAGATTTTGTTTCTGTAGCATCTGCAGGTGGTAATGTTACATAAGGTCTACGGGTTGTTGTCTCTGCTGTTGTTGTTTCATCTACTTTTGCAGCATCTGTTCCGTAAATACCCATTTCATAAATAGAATATCCATATATTGTTGTTCTAGACTTACAGTTTATCTTAATATATCTCGCTTTTGTTGCTGTCTTAAGCGTTACTGTATCAAGTCTGTAAGCTGTACCGCTTCCACCCGTAACCGTTACCACAGACGTAAAATTCTCACCGTCATTTGATACTTCAACTGTATAATCTGATGCAGAAGCTGCCTCCCAAAGCAACTGTAACTGCTTAACGTTCTTTTCGCTACCCAAATCAACTGTTATGTATTCATTGTCAGAACCATGTTTTGATTCCCATCTGGTATCTTTGTTATTATCAATTGCATTACTTGCTTTTCCGCCATTTCCATTTTCGGAAGATGCTGTAACAGAAACTCCATCCTGTCTAATATAATTTGTACACTGAACACCATTAACTGATACATTATCATCTAAAATAGTAGTTCTTTTTCCAAATGTATATAATGAATCACCTTCAGGCTCTACTGATGGTTCATAACCAGCCGGATTTCCATTGCTTCTGTACATTTCACCGGCTAAAGTTAATTCTCCTGTGTTGTAAAGCCAAAGTCCTGTGTTAGCATTGTTAAAACAAAATCCTGCATATCTTTCAACGTATTCTCTTTCATCTAAAAGAGGCATAACTGCATTCCAAAATTCTGCTGTTTTTCTAGCTGTATTTGATGTTGGGTTATTAATTCTCTTTGAAAATTCTGTAATCCAAATTGGTTTATGATATGTTTCCCATGCCCAATCAACTACGTTTTTAACAAACCAATCAGCCATTTCTGCTCCACCATCCCAATCATCAGGATAGCAATGAATAGAAATAAAATCTACATCAAGGTCATCTCTTGCGTTAATCTTCTCCATAAATGGCTGAAACCAGTTTTTGGAAGATTGTGGCCAAATTGCTGTAACAGGTGAACTTACATTAATATTATCATTCATGATACTTGGCCATAAATTATATACGTCATCAACAGACATATTGCACTGATCACCTAAATCCGGTTCATTAAAGTCAAGAACATATTTGTAACCCTTATCTACAAATCCCTGAACTTTATTTTTAATTATATTTCCGTTAGTTTCTTTCCATAGCATTGGCACAAACTCAACACCTTTATACTGTGAACCTGTACTTGGGCTATTGCCCCAATTATAGTACCAACTACAGCCCATGTCTTTTAAATCAACATTTCTTCCCATGTCTGTAGCTAATCCTAAACCTTTTTTAGACACCCCGAACTTAATTGTGTCTGTCTTACTTGTAGTTCCATCAGTATACTCTGCTTCAACATATGCTGAGTGCATTTCAACCTTTGTAGTGTAACAATCCATAGATGTTGACTGTGTACTACCTACTTTCTGTCCATCTAAAAATACACTATAACTCTTAACTGTTTTCGCTGTGGCTTCACTCCATTTTATATCAAAATGTCCCGATGCAACTAATGCGTTGTCGTAGGGAGTTGTGATTGCGAATGTTTCTGCTGCCTTCGTGTTTGTTTTGCCGTTTGCAACTGGAATAAGTCCAATAACAATTGCTATAGACAAAACAATAGCAAGCAATTTTCTTACTTGTTTCATAATGTTCCTCCTATATTCAACTGTATTTAACCCATTCAATTTTTTCCTATTATTAGTTATAATCAAAAAACGTTTTTAAAACAATTATCATTTTTTTATGAAAATTTGATATGTGTTTTGTGTATTTTTTTGTAAAATTTTTTTATGTTAAGCAATCTAATTCTAACTTGCTATTTTTTGAAAAAATCTGTTGACAAATTAATTTATTTTGTTAAAATGATAATAGTTACTATTATTGATATGGAGGTTATATGGCAAAGCGAAGTCTACAAAGAGAAATGATAAAACAAAATTTGCTCTCAAGATACGATCACCCTACTGCTGATATGGTATATCAAAGCATTAGAGAAGAGCTTCCTAACATTAGCTTAGGAACTGTTTACAGAAACTTACGATTTCTTGTAGACCAGGGAGATGCCCTTTCCCTGAAGCTTGGTGATGGTCGCGAACATTTTGACGGTCACGTTGAACCACATTACCACTTCATTTGTACTAACTGTGGCGACGTTGAAGACATTTTCATGGATGAATTAAACATCTGTGAAGAGGCTGCAAAACATTGTTCAGGAGAGATTAAAGGTCACAGCACTTACTTTTATGGTTTGTGCAAAAATTGCAAATCTATACATTAATGGTAAATTCATTTTTATTATTATTTTAAAAAGTTTTATTTATAGGAGGAAGAAAAAATGGCAAAATTTGTATGTTCAGTATGTGGATATGTTTATGAAGGAGATGAAGCTCCAGAAAAGTGCCCAGTTTGTGGTGTTCCAGCAGAAAAGTTTAATAAAGTAGAGGAAGGCGAAAAAACATGGGCTGCAGAGCATGTAGTTGGTGTTGCACAGGGAGTTAGCGAAGATATTTTAGCTGATTTAAGAGCAAACTTTGAAGGCGAATGTTCAGAAGTTGGTATGTACCTTGCAATGGCTAGAGTAGCTCACAGAGAAGGCTACCCTGAAATCGGTTTATACTGGGAAAAAGCAGCTTACGAAGAAGCTGAACACGCTGCAAAATTTGCAGAATTACTTGGCGAAGTCGTAACAGACTCAACAAAGAAAAACCTTGAAATGCGTGTAAATGCAGAACACGGTGCAACAGCAGGAAAATTTGATCTTGCAAAACGTGCAAAAGCTGCAAACCTTGACGCAATCCATGACACAGTACATGAAATGGCAAGAGACGAAGCAAGACACGGCAAGGCATTTGAGGGATTACTAAAGAGATACTTTGGTTAATTACGAGCCGAGCAAATATTAAATAAAAGTAGTTGGAAGAGGATGCTTGCATACTCAGACAACTACTTTTTATTTTATATTTATTGGGCGACAGCCCACAGCGAGATGTAACGAAGTGGAATCGAGCTGGCTCGGCGTACACTGCTTGCAGGAATTATCGTCTTTTTCTATTTTTTAATGTTGTGACAATCTCCAGCGAAAAGTAACGAAGCAGATTTGAGCTGGAGATTGCTCGTGATTTTAAGCTACAAACTGAGCAAATATAAAATAAGAGAGTCCTTATAAGAACCCTCTTATCAAAAAAACGACTATATGATAAAAAACAATAACTCTACTTGTAATATTTCTTCACTGCCTGAACAGCTTCATCTTTTGACAAATTAAATTTTTCTTCCACTTTCTTTTCAATTATATCTGTTGTTGCACCTAACTCTTTTGCCACTTCTATGAGTGCCTTTATACCCTCTTGTATACCCTCTTGTATACCTGCCTGCATTCCTTCCTCTATGCCCTGCTGCTTGCCCTCAAGAACCATGTCCTCTAATGCCTTACACATATTAACTTCCTCCTTATTTTTCTCATACTGCCTCATATCTATTTCTACCTTTCCAAATGTTTTTATCATTCTAGCAGATTCAATGTCCATATGTAAATAATATTCATGATTGTTTTCCAAAATTTCTTTAACTTTTGCCACGCTGTCTGATGCATTGATAAACTCTAACACTTTTCCCAGTTCGGTTTTAAATTTTGAGAAGTCCTTTATGTCTTTTGGCTCTATTATATTGATGTGATAATCATTTACATATCTTAAAATATCCAGATCTGTTTCTTTAAACATTTCATATAAACTTTTCGGTCCATCCCAGGCTTCATTGCCCCAATATAGCACCAATGTTATAACAGGTGTGATTTTATCACTCTTTGTTATTCCTGACAGATATTCTGCCGGGCTTAATTTATCTTTTTTCTTTTTGTGATCTTTTTCTATCCTGTTGACCTGCCCTGAATAATTCAATGCATCATAAAGTATGTTTCTTACAGGCATTGCGTAATGAACCTCTGACTGATTCTCTATGCCTAAAAGAAAATATGTATAATGGTTGTCACTTTTTATTACACACTTTTTAATAATGTCTCTATACTTTTCAATAAAAGTGTTTTTATACTTTTCACTGTAGGGAAGGGCTATTTCACTTATGCTTTCTTCTTTTAAGTTTTCTGACTTTATAACCTGCTTTCCATTGTATAAATAATAATTAAACACATCTGCAAACTTTTCATTATCTGACATATACTTTTTTGCTAACAAATCCTGTTTTCCCATACCATAACCTTTCTTTACTCATCTAATTATTGTTTCTTGTTTCATTTTATCACAAATTGTATAAGTATATATATGATATAGTATTTCTTTTATTTTGTCAACATATTATTCTATATTAGTATCATATTATATAAGTGTTTATATTTTTTACAAAAAAATACCTGCCACATCTCTAATATGGCAGATATTTTAGATTATCTTTCTATTTAAAATATAAATTGTTATTCTGTTGTTTCATTTTTCTCATCACTATGTACATTTTGCTTTTTACCCATTCTAATGCACAATATCAAAGATGTTACAAATACCAATAACAATAATAACATTTGTATACTATGCATAACATTCATATTCTTAAATCCTGATAGCACTCCTATCAAACTCATAAATATAATATATACATCAATTACCATCTGTATATTTTTTAGTATATATCCTTTATTAGATTGATACATTTTTGTTAAAAAAGAAATTGGTATTATGCAAAACAGAACTGATGAAAGAATTAATTGTACAGCAACGCTATAAATCAGTGTTTCCAAAATTTTGCTACCAGCTAATGTATCATATACTATAGAAAGAGCTTGTATCTCATTGACTAATCTAAAAAGTATTAATATTATTACCATAACTAAAGGTAGATATTTTTCTTTTCCAAGTTTACTTAATTGGCGTTTCCTGCTTATTTCCTTTTTAGAAGCATTTTGTGTTTCTATCGCTTTTGTAACACTTTCTTTGTCTATTGTCTTTCCGCAATGAGGATAAGCTGTTGCGAATTCAGAAACTGACATATTACAATTCGGGCATTTGTTCATCCTCTTCGTCCTCCATATTCTTTTCCTTTTTCTATTGTATTTTATTGATAAAACTATTTTAACATATGACATATAGCACTTTTTTCAACAACTGACCCCTTAGTACTTTTACACATTTTAACAATTCATCCTCTTTTTATAAGATATATTGATATTTTTTATAGGAATTTCTTATTCGCTATTTTTCATATTAGCTAACCTCCTTTTTTATTCTTATACTATACCTTTAAATACTTTGTTGTATTAACTTCCTACAATTCCACTATATTTCCTGATAGCATATTTTTATATTTATTATCACAAGTTACAAAAATAACCTGGTTACCGGCATCAGCAAATTTCTGAACCAACTTACACGCTTGCTCTGTTCTGTTTTCATCCATCTCTGTAAATGGGTCGTCAAAAACTACAAGACCACCACCATCAGGGAATAAATGTTCAAGTATTGCCAGTCTAAAGGCAAGGGCAATCGTGTCTTTTGTACCCTCTGAGAGAATTTCATAAGTCATGTGATTATTACCACTTTGAATATTTACATCCATATTTTCATCCATAGACTTAAGATTAATTCTGCCATCAGTAATTACAGAAAGATACTCAGCGAACCTATCCTGAACATCAGACATTGTACTTTCGCCAGCCATATTCTCACGAGTCGCTTTAAGAACTGCTAAAATATGATTCCATCTTTCGCAGTCATCCTTAAGTTTCTGAAATTCTATTGTTGCATCATCAATTTGAGTTCTCAAATCCTCAGGTGCCACATCACCAAGCTCTTTTTCATGCTCACTGAGAGCTTCCTTTGCCTCTTCAATCTGGTTGGTAGCATCTTCAATATTGGAATTAAGTGTTTCTTTGTAAACTTTGGCATCTTCAATATCACGATACTTCTTTGGAATGTTTTCAACGTCACCCTGTTGCGAATCAATCTCTGCAAGTTTGGCTTCTGCTTCTTCAAGTTTTTTCTTCATGCAATCAACAGGTGCCTCGGCATCGTATTCTCCTTCTATGGAATTGCACTTCTGTTTTAACATTGCTTCATAAGAATCTATTGATTCAGAACCGCAAAGTTCCTTAATCTTCTTATCAAGTCCCTCCAGTTCTGAAGACTTTTCCTTATGATGTTCATAATCTTCATCAAGCTTATCAAGATCTATGCCTTCTATAAGATTATCATAATCTTTCTGAGCAACACTTAAATTATGATATGCTGCTGTATACTCCTCTCTCTTAGTTCTAAGTTCATCAAGGTCCTTTACTTTGCATTTTGAAAGAAGTGCTTCTCTTTCCTTATTATTCTCATCAAGCTGTCGCTTAACATCTTCCACATCTACGCCCTTTGCTGCAATTGTCATACTCATAACACCTGGAACTGTAATCTCTACAGTTTCATTAATATCAAATTCACCTGCAGAAATATCTACGTCCTTGCCTGTAGCAACTGATTTGACCTGAATGTCGGTGTTTCCAAGCTTCTTAATATTAGCTACAAGATTAAGATTAGAAAGCTGTGCTTGCAAACTGTTAATATCTGACTCAAGATCAACAAGCTTTTTATCATCTTCGGCAGTTATTTCTGTCTTCCCTTCGATTGCTTTTTTTGCCTCATCAAGACTATCTTTTGTTGCCTGGATTTCTTTATACTGTGAAATTATAGCCTGCGCCTTAGAGAGCGTCTTTAAATGTAAAGCTTCTTCATAGTCTTTGAGAAGCTGTGGATATTCCTTTAAATTTGCAGAAATTTTGTTTCTCGCCTTTAAATACTCATCCTTAAGTTTCATATTACTATTATAAGTAGCAAGCGCTACTTCATAACGCGCATACTCGTCTTTTTCAGCCTGATAATTTTCTAATTTTTCTTTAGCTTCATTAATTTTATTATTGTCATTATCAATAGCTTTTTCTGCAAGTTCACTCTTCTGCAAAGCATACTCTAGTTCTGCTTTAGTATAATAAGCCTCCAGAATAGCTCCTACACCTTGAACCCATTTATTTTCAATTCCTCGTTTTTTATCAGGACCATCATTTACAAAATCCCAATGTCCACTAAGTGCATCAATCTTTTCCTGAATAATCTTTTCAATTTCTTCCGGAGCAATCCCTTCTGTTGATGACATTCCTTCAGACGCAATAATAGAAACCAAATCCTGTTTTACAAGTGCTTTTTTATCTAGCTTGTTTAAAATGTGCTCAACCACATTTGCCTGACTTTTTTGAGATGCAAAAACCACATCATCATAAAGCCCCCTCTTGTAAACCAATTCACCATCAATTATCTCTCTAATCTTTTTCTCATTTGCAATAATTCCGTCGTTTGAAGACTCTAGTTCACACATCTCTGAAGCCCCCCACTTCTTCTGAAGGGTATACAGACCATCATCTGTAGCGAACACTAACGTTCCATCTACAACATCTCCCTTGGAATCAGAAGGCATAAATCTTGCAATGAAATCCTTGTCTTCTTTCTTACTCCTACTAAGCTTAGAGTCTCTATATAAAGTCTGATAAATAAGCTCAACCATGGTACTTTTACCGGTCTCATTATTACCAATCAATACATTTAGTCCTTCTTCAAATTCGACCTCTTTATTCTTAATACCTGCAAACTGTCTAGTTTTAACTGATTTAATATTCATATGTACAACCTCCTCTATTTCAATGATTTCACAATATCATACGCCATCTGAAGCTCCACCGGATCATCCAATAACCCTTTCAAAAATTTGGCTGCAAAACCAATCTCTGAAAATTCATTTTCAATCTTTTCACTGGTAATTTTCTCACTTAGGTCGTTATCATAAATCATGTGATCCAAGAATCTACTAAGTTGAGCCTCGTAAATTGCTTCTTTTTTCTGATATTCAGATGCATCTATACTTCCGGAGATTGTCAGTCTTACAATTGAGTTGCTAGAGTAATCTTTTACTAATTCTTCGATAGTCTTTTCTAAAGACTTATTGTCTGTAGCATTAAAGGTCAACTTCTCATCGTAGTATCTTATTCTTCCGGTTACTACACGTTTAGCCAAAATTTTCTTAATTCCATCGTTGTTCTGTAATGTAATCACAAAGGCATTACCTTCTGTATTATTGTGCAAATCAAGTTGTTCATGTGTTCCGGCATTAAAAATAGTATAGCCTGTCTTTTCCTCATTAGCTGGAATTGCAGGTTCTGTCACATGAGCATGTCCCAATAACCACACATCCATTGGAATACTGTCAAGCTCAGTTCTAGTCATTGGAAAATACTCCCCTTCTGTATCAATTGCAAGTCCTTCCAAAGCGCCATGAGCAATACCAATATTATACTTGCTCACACCATCAATATTCTCTTCCTTTATCCAATCCAAGCGATTAGTGTCACTATGCTTACTATCGCAATAAGCAGGATAAAAAACAGCAGGTCCATCACTACTATCAAATTCATACGGCTGGTATTCATTAAGTACAATAATATTGCTATGAGCATCTGCCATAGTCATAAAATCATTCCATAGCTGTTCATTACCTGAATAAAAATCGTGATTTCCGGGAAGCATCAAAACATTCTGATTAAAACCTGCAAGAATCTCAACTACACGTTTAACATCCTTTTTTGTTATTGCATAAGTATTATCAAAAAGGTCCCCTGTAATAACGAAGAACTCACATTGCTCTTTTTCTGCAGTTTCAATCATATCCTTAAGGCAAAGGAATCTGCTTTCTATCAACTGATTTTTAATACTATATTTATCAAATTTTCTTCCTATGTGATTATCACCTGTAACAAATAACTTCATTCCGCTATCCTCCTACTATCTTCTATTTTTCGTCATTTTATTAACTAGCTCTTCCAGACTACTGCACTCGCGTGCATCCAGTATGTATTAAAGGCTGTCTGAATAATTAATTTCAATTTTTATTAAAAATCAATTCTACCGGGTCATCCCATCCCGGACTCTTATCTGTCATTCCCTCATATCTTATATAAATCGTATCTCCTTTTCTTTTCATAAATTCTTCCAATGGCATAATATAAGGATCGGGACCAGATATTTGTCTTACTCTACTGCATACAAATTCGTATTCATCTTTTGCCTCATCTTCGTTACTAAAATAAATATCATAAGACGAAACTTCTTCTTCCTCTTGCATTGTTACCTTGCCATTATTTCTCTCTATAATAACATCATGTGAAAGACCACAATAACAATCAAGTATTGTCGCATATACTTCATAATGAAAATTTCTAAATATTTCCTTGTCCGCTTCCGATTCCTGCAGCTCTGCAAGTTCATCTATATAGCTATTTATTTCTGCCACAAGGCTTAGAACAGTATTCTCAAGACCTCCTGATGCTTCATCAAATATTATGCTTCTATTCTCTGAGTCATATTCGTCAACACTATAAAAAACATATTTCTGATTTAGTATTTTGTGTTCCAAAATTTCCTTTATTATTTCAAATTCTTTGTCAGTATTTGCATCCAACCTAAAGTCACAATAAACTTCTGCCATATTTTTATCTCTCCTTATCTCGCATTTTTCCGTTCTTAACACTTTATTTTTCATATTTTCCTAAATTGATTCTTTCCCTTGCAGCAATTTCAATCAGTCTGTCATCTGATGCACTTTCTACATCCGACAAGCCACCCATTGCCATACCAGCACCTCCAAACATAGCCGTACCATAATAATCTTCCAAATCATTTCTTAAAGCATCGTAATCCATATCTTTGTTCATAACTTTCTCCCTTCTTCCATATTTTCCCTCTGTCTCATAGTAATATTTTACCATGTTTTTTGTTAGTTTTTTTCAAAATTTGACCTTTTTGCACAATTTTTTTCATATAAATTTTCACTAATTGATAAATACCTTTTATGTAATAATTATTTCAACAAATTACTTATTACATAAAAAACAGTCCTACAAAATTTTTCAACTCTGTATTTCTTCTTTTCATAAATGATAATAAATAAAGAAATGCCTGTTTAAATTCTGTAAAACTGTTTCTTACGTTGTATAGTTATATTCTATTTTTTAACTTTTCTTGTTTTAGACCAACGGCTATGAATTTTTCT
>ERZ791906.259-NODE-259-length-77020-cov-46.855597_pt1 | contig 77020 bp, 73 predicted proteins | sample MGYA00510146_ERZ791906 | MGnify/ENA primary metagenome ERZ791906 (study PRJEB30046, sample SAMN00792096) | human gut metagenome | study: EMG produced TPA metagenomics assembly of the A metagenome-wide association study of gut microbiota in type 2... | reverse complement strand
ACCACTGTCACGATGTTTTGGCAATTTTGTGTTCAGTTTCTAGGGTACATTATATATTTAGCTATTGCTGAAGATCCAGCCGGAAATTATGTGTGTATTTCATTAAATGCCGAAACTTATGGGAATATATATTTCTGTAACCATGAATATGAGGATGCAGAAACAGGAACTCTGTTAATGGACAAAATTGCATCATCATTTTCAGAATTCTTGAATCTTCTTTATTTGGATGAATAGATGAAGTGAATTGTTTCCTATAACAAGATCATGGCAGCTAATCCGGACACTTTAGATTGCGGAGAAAACAGTTCTTGAAACGTATGTCCGTCAGGTAGAAAAGCTTGTTCACCTTATAATAAATGGTGAAGAAATTGTAACTACAGATAATCACCCGTTCTACGTTCAAGGCAGAGGCTTTATCAATGCTGGAAACCTTCTTATCGGTGATAAACTTATCAGCGTAAATGGCGAAGATTTGTTTGTTGAGAAACATCGGGTTGAAGAACTTGACGAGCCTGTTGACGTTTATAACTTTCATGTTGAAGATTATCATACTTATTTTGTTGGTGAATCTGCGGTTTGGGTGCATAATTCGGAATGTAAAGTGAGTACTTCAAGAAGAGATCATATATTAGAGGGTGAAGGGCCTAATGATCCTGGGCATGGCCCCAATAGGGGATTTGGCAATAGTGCTTTTCCTGACACTTGGACAGACGATTACGCTATAAAAGCCGTTGAAGATGTAGCCAATAGTCCAAATTCAACATGGAGACAATCAACAGGACCTGGTGGAGGACGTAACGCTCCTGTTACAATAGGAGGTCCTGATGCAAATGCTCCATTAACCACAAGAAATGGACGACCAGTTAGGTTTATTGTTGAAGGTAGAAATCATGGATTAGATGTTAGAGTTATTGTTGAACCTGGCGGTGAAGGAATAGTTACGGGATTTCCTATTAATCGATAAAGTGTTAGGAGAATTAGTGATGAAAAAAGAAGCATATGATAAATTTATGAAAAAAATATCGAGTGAATTCAAAAATGTTGATACAGTTAAAGAATTTCTTTTAGATGCAGCGGAATTAGCTATGTATGGAGAAAAACGAGTGGCACTTGAAAATTTTCTTGAAAATCTACTGGAAAATGAGATACATATTTCATCCGAATTGATAGATTTGGCAGAAGAGGCATTTAGTGATAACCCAACAGACTATGATAATAGATTAATTTTTGAAATGAAACAATTTAAATTAAATTAATGTGTAATATAAAAGTTGTATGCAAATACGAATACGCTTGAAACCGCACCGAAAACGGTTCTTGAAACGTATGTCCGTCAGGTAGAAAACCTTGTTCACCTCACAATTAATGGTGAAGAAATTGTAACAACTGATAATCACCCGTTTTATGTACAAGGCAGGGGTTTTATCAATGCAGGAAGTCTTCTCGTTGGCGATAAACTTATAAGCGTAAATGGCGAGGACTTGTTTGTTGAGAAACATCGGGTTGAAGAATTTGACGAGCCTGTTGACGTGTATAATTTTCAGGTTGAAGATTATCATACTTATTTTGTTGGTGATTGTGCGGTTTGGGTGCATAATGCAAGCTCTGATTATAATCTAATTGAACCGGATAAATACACAGAACTTTCTGAGTCAGAGATGCGAATAATATTATCTGATCGTGGCCTGGATGATACTGCTGTGCAAGATATGATTGATTCTTTTGATGGACCAATATATAGTCGTGAAGGAAACCTTGGAGAAGTTTTTACGATAACTGAGGCATCTGCTGGTGATGCATCAGGAATTTTTGTTACAAGAGGTTCTGCTGGAGCTACACCGGCAGAAAGAATTAATAATCTTGCATTACCGCCTAATAATACTGCACTTGTTGAGAGCCAAATGCAACTTACTCAATCACAAATTTTACTTGAGGGAAAAGTAGCTGCACAACCTGAATGGGCACTTATTGCTGATGATGGCATATCAAGAACAGGCGGCGGATGGCAAGTAGTTACTGATGGTGGAAAATATACAGGTGCAATTGATAGGTGAATTAGTATGAAAGAAAAACTAACTATTCTTTATAATTATCTTAAGAACAATGATCATATGCAGGATGCTAATAGGATTGCTAAAATTCTTGATGAATACGATAAAAATGGTGACTTATCAGAATTATCTATAAAAAAAATAAAAGCAATGTGCAATCCTAGATATCTCGGAAATCTTTATATAAAAGAATTTCCCGATCCATATAAATGGTGGAATTTCTTGGCTGAAATAAAAAAATCAATTGAATGAAACTACGTTGATGATAAGAAGCTATTTTATGGATTTTGAGAATGGTATTGTAAAAATAGACGAGGAAGCATTTAGTCCTAAATATTCTTTTGAAATGTTCCGTCATTCCTCTTTTTATAAGAATTAAGCTTGTTCACCTTATAACAAATGGTGAAGAAATTATCACAACTGATAATCACCCGTTTTATGTTCAAGGCAGGGGCTTTATCAATGCAGGAAATCTTCTCGTTGGTGATAAACTTATAAGCGTAAATGGCGAAGATTTGTTTGTTGAGAAACATCGGGTTGAAGAACTTGACGAGCCTGTTGACGTTTATAATTTTCAGGTTGAGGATTATCATACTTATTTTGTTGGTGAATCTGCGGTTTGGGTGCATAATAATAACAAAGCTTGTCCTGTTCCTGAACCAAGAAAATCGGAAAAACACAAAACAGCAGATGGCGAACCTTTAACATATAAATCAAATTCAAAACATACGCCTGGTCAAGATGGTAATTGTTCAGATGCTGGTATTGAGCCAAGAAATTCATTTGAATTATTTGAGGATTCGATTGCTTCAACTGAAAAAACTGGTCATAGATATGCATATGAAAAAGAAACAGATACGATTCACAGATTTTTCTCAAATGCAGAGGAAACAGAATGGCACTGGTGTGGTTCAGAAAATCAAGGAAAAAATTCTTTGAATATAACAAAGATACCCAAAGATATTAAAAAAACATTTACAAAAGAGTATGGTGTTAAATGGAAAGGAAGATAATATGTTAATTGGCGATCCTTATAAATTTGCAGTTTTATTTGATAGAGTAAAAAAATGGAATCCATCTTTAACAGATAATAATGGTTTTTTTGCACTATGTATTGATGGAAAATTATTTCCTGATGAAATTGAAAATGCAGTAATACCTGTAGGTGTTAGAGATGTCAAAGTAGCTTTATCTGGAATTCCAGTTGATGAAAAAATATTTGACATGGATTCAAAAGATGCAATTTTGATTTTGTATGATCTTGTATATCCAGAGTTTGATGATGAGAAAAGTGATGAAGAAAACAGGGATAATGATTTTAGATATTTGCTTTCTACAAATGAATTAGTTGATGATAATTATCTTGTTTTTGCTGTAGGAAAAGAAAGGAAAATTAGAATACTTGGTACAAAAGCAGAGTATGATTTTGAAGAGAAAAGAGATGTTTTATGTAATTCAAAAGTAACTGAAATAATCCTCGAAAAAGATTATGTTAATAATGTTATTGCTCAACTTGAAGAGATAAAGTGGAATTAAGATTTGAATATTGGTACATTTAATAATCAGCGAATCTTGCACTATATGCCCGACAAGTATACAAGATTGTACATCTGACAATTAACGGTAAATAAATTATCACAACCGAAAATCACCCGTTTTATGTACAAGGCAGAGGCTTTATCAATGCAGGAAATCTTCTCGTTGGTGATAAACTTATCAGCGTAAATGGCGAAGATTTGTTTGTTGAGAAACATCGGATTGAAGAACTTCACGAGCCTGCTACTGTTTACAATTTTCAGGTTGAAGATTATCATACTTATTTTGTTGGTGATTGTGCTGTTTGGGTGCATAACAAGAATTGCACACCTGAAAATAAGCAATCCCTTAAGGAACACCTTGAAGGTACAGCTGACAATACTGGAGCAAAGCCAAACGGTACGATAAATGGCTGCCATGAAGAAAGTCACTTTTTAAGTGAACTTGATATTGCTGGTGGTGATCTAACAGATAATATCCAAAATGTAAGTGGTATAGACGGTGTAACTTATGTTGAATATACAGCAAATACAAAAACGGGAAAAGCCACTAAGACGATATATGATTCAAATGTAATCAGCACTGATGATTTTATTGATCGCGGCTTGGACGCGTATGCTAATGTTCCTGAATCTGTAAGTGGAGGACCTGTTACTGCACTTGATAATTCTGGAAAAGCATGGAATTTTTATATTAGAGATAATAAGCTTATTACCATGTATCCATCGGTTTAAATAGAAGGAGCTTTTTATGAATTTACTTGTAAATAATGAGGCAAATGAATGTGTTGAATTACTTATTAATACGTTAGCTGCGTGTCACTTTAAAAAGTTTATTGAATGTGTTAATAAGAAAGAAAACTGGACAGCCGAGCTTTGTTGGTGTTTTTTTGAAAAATCAAATGATAATAAAGAGTATTATCAATTTGAAACTTTTGAGGGTGATACTTATAGAATGTCTTATAATGATTTTTTGGATATTGTAAAACTTGCAATTATCAGATTTTATCTTGGTACTAACGATGTTAAAATCAAGGAATCATTAAAAGAATATATCAAGAATACAGTATTTGATTCTATTCTTGATAATATTGATCCATCATTAGCATCAGGCGTTCCTCTTGTTTATGGGCAGTGATGTGGTGAGAAAATTGTAAAAACGGATAATCATCCGTACAAGGCAGGGGTTTTATCAATGCTGGCAATCTCCTTGTTGGCGATAAACCAAAAAATTGAATACGATTGCAAGGGAAAAATAAAGAGTATCACATATAAGAATCAAAATTATAAAATCTCAAGGTGACGTATGAATAAGCTTCTGGCATTACTGCAAATACTGATAAAAGAAACAGATGAAAATCATAAGCTGACTACAAATCAGCTTATTGAAAAACTGTCGGAGCAGGGCGTATATGCTCATCGAAACACGATCCCCTCTGATATAGAAAAGCTCAGAAACGCAGGCTACGATATTATCTGCGATAAAAGTACGCAGAATAAATATTTTATGGGCAGCAGGGGCATGGAGCTTTCGGAGATAAAAATGCTGTGCGACGCAGTAAACGCAGCTCAGTTTATTTCGGAAGAAAAATCCTTCCAGCTGATAGACAAGCTGTTTTCTCCTCTGAGCGACTATCAAAAGGAAGAAATAAGAAATCTCATTCAGCAGCCGAGCGAAAATAAGGCGGACAGTAAAAGCATATATTATGCCGATATCATCAACACTGCGATCACGCAGCGACGTAAGATCCGTTTTCAGTATTACGAATATAATGAAAAAAGAGAAAAAATTCTCAAGCATAACGGTTATACATATACGGTCAGCCCCTATGCCGCCGTGTGGAACGACGACAGGTATTACCTTGTGGGGTATTGTGAAAAACACAGAGATATAACGGTTTTCAGGATAGACAGATTAGCGAATATATCTCTGACAGACCATCCTTCCAAACCGTGTCCGAAAGATTTTGTGCTGAAGGACTTTATTGCACATACCTTTAAAATGTTCTGCGGTGAGTCTTCAGACGTGATACTGAAATGTAAAAATAAGCACATGAAAGCCATTATAGATAAGTTTGGAGACAATATTGATACAATCGGAACCGATCGTCAATTTTTCTGCGTAAAGGTAAAAGTAGAGCTGAGTCCTACATTTTATGCGTGGCTGTTTCAGTATCAGGGCGAAATTTGTATACAATCTCCACAAAATGCAATAGATCAGTTTGTGCAAATGGGAGAAACTATCATTGAGGTGCATTCATAATTGTGCACCTCATTTTTTTGCTATTGACAATCGAATTTACGTTCGATATAATAGATACAAGACGTTCGCAGAAAAGAGAACAAGGATTGAAAGGATTGAAGATTTATGACTTTTGGCGAATACCTGAAACAAAAACGTCTTGATAAGGAAATAACGCTGAGGGGCTTTGCGAAGCTGGTTGACATATCTCCCGTATATCTGTGCGACCTGGAAAAAGGCAGAAAAGCGGCTCCGAGTATGGAAGTCATGCAAAAAATGGTGAGTAAGCTGGCGCTGAATAAAGAGGAATCCGAAAGGTTTTACGACCTTGCCGCTCTGGAGCAGACGGCAAAAAATCCGATACCGAAAGATCTGAATGCTTTTCTGAAAGACAACCGTGTGATCGTTTCCGCTCTCAGAACTGCAAAGGATCTGGATGCTACGGACGAAGAATGGCAGGATTTTATTGATAAGCTTAGAAAAAGCAGGGAGGGAAAACCATGAACGAAATGTTCTACAGACAAAGCGCTCTTGACTGCATTGCAAACGGACTTTTGAAAAATTACCGAAACGGCATGTATCTTTACGGCGCTCCCCGATCCATACCAATAGAGGAAATCATCGAGGTTGAATACAAACTGACGATAGAATATGTAAAACTGAGAAAATCGGGAAACGTCCTCGGCCAGACTGTATTTGAAAACTGCTTTGTCCCTGTGTATGACAAAGAAAATGAGCAGTACACTATTATCGAGGTTCAGCCCGGAACGACACTCATCGACGAAGCTTTGCTTGAAGAAGAAAATATGGGCAGATACAGGTACACTCTTGCCCATGAGCTTTCACATTGGATACTGCACCATAAGATTTTTGATAATTCGCAGGAATCCGCCGCCAAGACAACGACAGAAAGCAATTCTAAAACCGAATGGCAGGCAGATGCTCTTGCTGCTTCGATACTTATGCCGAAAATGCAGATAAAAAAGGCGTTTTTTTCAATGCACGGATCAAACGTTAACGCTAAAATTTTAAAAATGGCAGAGCTGTTTCAGGTGTCCAGGCAAGCAATGAAGATCTGCCTTGCTTCACACAATATGATATAACCGAATTTCGGTTATATTTTTACTCATAATGTTCTCTAAAAAGCGAACAGAAAGGACAGAAGAATGTTAGTTGATTCACAGATCCGTCAAGTCGGAAAAAGACCATCCATGCCGCCGCTGAGATGTCCGTTGTGCGGAGGAAAACTTGCGGATAAGCAAAACACATGGTGCAAAAACAGGATCGTAGCCACAACAGCCGAACAAGGTGATTATCTCACGAAGTGTCACAAATGCGGTAAACTGATAGGTCTGACCGCAGAGAATTGAAAGTGAGAAATATAAATAAAATAAGTATATCAAATTACTCGTACAGAGCATCATCCACCCATCTGTGAATATGGGATTTGGGCTGTATATGCGTATGCAGTCTTAGTAAGAAATTACGAATGAGGTAGAAGCCTGACAGGTAGCTTTTAAAGCTATGTCAGGATTTCTGCCTCTTTTTTTGAACTCCTATTCTGCTTTAAAAGCGGAATGGGAGTTTTTTTATGCCCATTTTTAAGGCATGGCAGTGCAGCATTGCCAAATATCCGTAAGCCTTCGTTTTGATTCAAACAAGAAAATCAAAACGGAGGACTTACAATGAAAACAAAATATTTTGAATTTAGCAAAAACGGCGGAAGTGAGAAGTATTCCGAATTTACTGAAGCTGAGTATCTCAAAGCAAAGGAAGAAGAAAACCGTTGGTTTATCAGCTTTGGTGACAGCGTTCTGGAATGCGATGAAAGCCAGTATATTGACCATTTTACCAAGAAGGATCACGGAGAATATACGCAAAAGGATAGAAACTGGAAGAAGGTCATCCCCCTCTCATTGGAGCAGTATACATACGGCGGAAATTACGAGCAGAAGATTCTCAATGACAGTACAGTTGTTCCGCTTGAGGAGCGCATCTTAGAGCAGTTAGGCTTGGAACATGACTTGGTAAAGCTCAAAAAGGTCATGAAAAAACTCAAGCCATACGAACGTGAAATTATTTATCAGCTTTTTTGGATGAATAAAAGTCAGAATGATCTTGCCATGAAATATAGTGTTACCAGACAAACAATGCACGAAAAAGTACATCGTATTTTGGTGAAAGTGCTGAAATTATTTGAAAACGAAAAATAAATCCCTTACAAATCTCAATTTCGTTGCCAGTAAGTAGTGAAGGGGAAAATCGATGAAACTAATTCGGAGAATTTTCTCGACAGAATCTTGACAACCGAATATCAACTCTGCAAGTACGTTAATCACACGGTCGGTATGAAATCTCGGCAGCCAAATGTGATGTCCGCCATGACCTTGAAAAAGCGAGCGATAAAGACAAGTCACAGACCTTTGGACAGCAGCCAAAGTCGGCGATGAAACGTGTGAGGATAATGATACTTCCCAGTGAGGGCTGATATAGCGGGTGAGAGTCCCATGATGCGGTTACGCTGACCGCAGCTTGCAGAGTTCCGCCGTGACGGTCGTTGAGAACAAATATCACGGAAAATCGTCTGAAACTAACGAATCAGACGAAGGCAAAACGAAGTTATACGGCGGTTTGCGTTATAGCAGACCGCCATTTACATATTAAATTCACAAGAACAGGAGGCTGATAGTATGAATGATATATCAGAAGAAAAAGAAACGCCGAAGCTATTTGACTTTCAGCTAAAATCAAGTAAATTCGGCATTGATGTTAGAATCCCGTGCATAAAGCTTTCAGATAATCACCCATGCAAAGGCTGTGTGTGGTATGACAGGAATACAGACGTACTGTTTTGTCCGTTTCATAAGTGTGTAAGATACAGAAAAGGTGAATGAAATGCTGATTAAACGTGGAGATATTTTTTACGCAGATTTGAATCCCGTGGTCGGCTCGGAACAAGGTGGCATTCGTCCTGTGCTGGTGGTACAGAATAATGTGGGAAACAGGCATAGCCCGACGATCGTGGTTCTTCCCCTATCGACGGCAAAAAAGCATTATCTTCCTACTCATATTCATATCCGATGTTCAAAAGCATTGCCCAAAGACTCGGTGGTTCTTGCGGAGCAGATACGAACGATAGACAGATACCGACTGAAAAGTTACGTGGGTTCAGTTGATTTTGAACTTATGGAAAAAGTAGAAAAAGCGATGAAAATAAGTATAGGAGTTGATTTTGATGACTAAATTCGGACAGGCAGAATACAGCGATAAGGGACGCAGCATAAGGAGGTTCAGAAATGGTAGGATTTATTATTGGATTGCTTGCAGGCGGTACAGCGGGAGTATTCACAATGTGTCTCTGTACTGCGGCAAAGCAGGCAGATGAAAATATGTCAAATTCGGACAAGTAATTTTGTCAGGTTTGGTGATACCATTCTGAAAAGATTTGTGGTATCCTTGTTGGTTGAAAGGAGAGTGAGAAAATGCCGACAGTAACGGTGATACAGCCGACAATAGCAGAAGAAAAAGCAGTCAAGATACGTTGTGCCGTATATTGCCGAGTAAGTTCCGACAGCGAAGATCAGCTCAATTCCTTTATGGCGCAGACGAGGTACTACAGTCAGATTTTTGAGGATTCGGAAACAGAAGAACTCATCGACATATATGCCGACGAGGGTATCACAGGAACCCGTGAGGACAAGCGAAGCGAGTTTCAGCGGCTTACGAAGGACTGCCGCAAGGGTAAGATTGACAGAATTTATACAAAGTCTATAAGCCGATTTGCCCGAAATACAAGGGATTGTCTGAAGAACGTAAGAGAATTGAAATCCCTTGGAATTACGATATATTTTGAGAAAGAGAACATCGATACTGCCAATATGACCGATGAAATGATGATTACAATTATGGGAGGTTTGGCGCAGGAGGAATCAACTTCGATCTCCAAAAACATAAAATGGAGTTATCAAAAAAGATTTGAAAAAGGAACAGTAAATGTTTTTTCTGCGCCCTTTGGTTACAAGTTAAGTAATGGCTCGTTAATTATTAACGAAACACAAGCTCAGATTGTAAAAGAGATTTTTGAGATGTTTCTGAATGGTATTGGTTATCAGCGGATTTCAGAGATTTGTCAAAATAAGTATTCATCATATAAGGATAATTTTAGTTATTACGGCATTCGATATATTTTGTCCAATGAAAAGTATATCGGTGATTCAAAATATCAAAAAACATTTACCACGAATACACTTCCGTATAGAAAACTCCCTAATAAAGGTGAGTTAATTCAATCGTAATATGCCAAGGGAACTTGGATTCACAGAAATTTTACATTCTTAAAGGACAAAAATTTTAGACAGGCTTAAAATTTGCAAGAAAATCGAATAGACAAACGAAAGCGTTCTTCATATCAGTGAGGAACGCTTTTTTATTTTATTCGGAGGTTTTATCATGGCAAAGGAATCAAATTCATCGGTTATGAGGGTACATAAGAATACTGACTTCACAATCATGAGCAATCATCATTTGAGAAATCAGAAACTCACCCTGAAAGCTGTCGGGCTGATGTCCAAAATACTGGGTCTGCCCTGTGACTGGAACTATTCCATTGCCGGACTGGTGAAGATCTGTAAAGAAGGTGAAACGGCAGTCCGTGCTGCCCTCCATGAACTGATCGATGAGCAATATGTGTATCTGGAGAAGCTTCCGCCGAACTACTCCAAAAGCGGACGGTTTGAGTATGTTTATCACATCTACGAAATTCCATACGAGAATATCCCTGATGGTCTGGAATGTCCGGAACTGTTTTTCAAAAAGCAGTCTGAAACAAATCAAAATGCAGATGTCCCAAATACAGAAAAACAAGATGCAGAAAACCTGTATCTTGAAAATCAGGATGTAGAAAAGCAGGGACAATTAAATACTTACTTATCAAGTACGAAAGAATCAAGTATGAAAGAATTAAATAGCACGGCTTCTGCTCCGCCGAAGAAAAAGGCGGATAAGAAGAAATATGCAGAGGCTGTCACCATGACGGAAGAAGAATATCAGAAGCTGACAGCACAGCACTCAAAAGCTTTCGTGGACAAGTGTATTGAAATTCTGAACAACTACAAGCTTTCAAGCGGAAAAACGTATAAATCCGATTATCACACAATTCTGAATTGGGTAATCGAGAGAGTTGCAAAGGACTATCCTCAGCTTGATAAACCCGTAGGTATACAGAATACTGTCTATGACGTAAATGTCAATCCATTCGACCAATTTTTGTGAGGAGTGAAACATTATGAAAATCAACGAGGAGTTTTTGGAACTCATCAGAATCAAAGAGCCGTTGCCTGCCGTCATGAAGGAATACACCGAAATTAAGGGAAATTCCTGTAAATGCCCATTCTGTAACAGCAAGGATTTTGTCCTACACATTCACAAGGAACGCTATTTCAATTGCTATTCCTGTGGTGAAAGTGGTGATGTTTTTGGATTTCTTTGCAAATCGGAGGGTATGCCGTTTTCGGGGCTTGTGAAGTATTTAGCCAAAACGCTTAACCTCTACACACCTGATGAACTTGAAAACAAAAAGCCTTTTCGCTTCTGGGAGCATTTCAAAATGCTGTGCGAATTTCACGGTATCAATGCAGACAACGAGATTTCATCATTCGGCTTTATGCTGTCAAGAGAGGATATTTTGAGCCTGAAATACTCAAAATCAGACTTCAACACCGAAAATCTTGAAACTCTTTTTTCAGCAAAATGGAACGTTGGACAGGTGTATTGGAGCATGACAAAGAAAGAAGCGGAAGAATACCTGAACTATCACTTCAAGAACAGAAAGGATTTACCATGAACGAAATACTGAGAAATATTTTTCAGACACTCTCTGAAAATGCAGAAAAGAACTTTATCACCAACAAGAACGCTGAGGACTACATAGCTGAGGACGGACTCTGGCATTGTGGCAAGTGCGGTACTCCGAAACAGTTCCGCCTGCCTGAGCAACTTGTCAAAATGGGTATGCCCGAAATCGTCAGCAGTTTTTGTGCTTGTCAATCTGCAAAGGAAAAGCGTGAAAAAGCGGAAAATCAGCTTTCATCCATTATTCATCACAACAAGGAATTTGCCCATATTCCTGAGCATTATCTCTCCGCTGATATTAACGCTGTTGAATTGCCCGCTGCAAGAAAAATCGGCACGAACTATATCCAAAACTTTGAGAAAATGGGCAGAACAGGACTTCTCCTCTACGGTGATGTCGGTACCGGCAAGACCTATTTGGCAGCCTGCATCGCAAACGCATTGCTGAATAAAGGCTTTAGCGTGAAATGGCTCACTTCTATGCAGATTGTGGAGCGTGGCAATTTCTTCAATGAGTCGGAATATGACGAATACACGCACAGCATTGTTTCGCCCGATTTGCTGATTATCGACGATTTGGGTGCGGAACGTGGCACGGATTTTGCCCTTGAACGTGTTCACAGCCTTGTCGATACACGCATTTCATCAAACAAGCCGATGATTGTCACAACAAACATTGACATTACGGATATGGGGAACTGTCCTGATTTGAAGAAAAAACGTACTTTTGACCGTATTCTTCCTGCCACCTTTTCTTTTGCGATGAAAGGTATGTCCTATCGCATGAAACAGGCACAGAGAAGCTATGCAGACCTCAAAAATATACTTTTAGGTGAATAAAAACGAAATGGAGCAAAATATGAGAATGATTATTACACACGAAAATATAACCATAAACAGCGATATTATCGCTATGATTCAGTCTGTTTTTGTCGATATTAGCGACTATGACGTTATCGACAATATCAACGATGATGAACACGTTGTCTATGAAGATGTTGAGTTCGGTATTCTCGCTGTCACTACGCTTAATGACGAAATTCTCCTCGGTGTCTATGCTACTGAGGAAGAACGTGACTTTGCAAAGTACAAGCTTGAAAATTGGCTCGCTTCTGATTTCAGCAACTACTACAAGATGACCGAAAGAAAGTAATGGAGGATTTTATGATGGAAAAGATGATTGTTACAAAGTATGGCAGAGTGATTGACCTCGACAATGTTGATGACATTTTCAGAAAGACCGTTATGATTATGGACGATAACGAGAAGCAGATTTCCCCTTTTGCGGTATACGCTGTCATGAAGAATGACGAAATCGTCAATATCGGCAACTTCACGGACTACGATATTGCTGAGATTATCGAGATTCTGCTCGATATTTTCGCCGGTGATAAGAAGAACATTTTCAATGTAAACCTTGAAGAATACGGCATACAGTCTTTCCTTGAACTGCTCAAATACGTTACGGTGAGAGACTATCCGACCGCTGTCAAAGGCTTGAAAGAGTCGCTTCAAAACGGTGAACTCGATGTCAGCTTCTCCTGATGACGGCTACATACAGCTTGCCCATGCAATAGTCACTTCGGCAGCGGAAAGCTACAAGTACACGCTGATTGCTCTGAAAAATCACACGATGCGTGATTCGGTTATCAGGCGGAAAGAAGAACTCGAATGCTTTTTCCTGTCGGAGTGGTTCAGCTTGCTGTCAGGACTTGACGGCAAATGTTTTATAAAGAAAATGCAGGAGGTCTACTATTTTGACAGGTAAGGAATTTTTATGGCAGTATATTATGATTGACCGCCAAATCAGGAGCGTAAAGCTTCAGCTGGACAGTATGGCGGAATTAGTATCAAGAAATATGATGAATGATACTTTTCAACATGACATTAACGAATTATCGGATAACTTGAAAAGTCTGATTTCTGAATCTGCTACTGTTAAAAAGAGTATTCTTGATAAGATACAGATGATTGATAATAATGAGTGCAGAGATATTATGATTAAGCGATATATTGAAATAAAAACGGTATCCCGTATTTCAAAGGAAATGTTTATGACAAGACAAGGTGTGTATTATCATCTTGATGTTGGAGAAAAAGCAATTTCAGCCATGATATAAAACAACCGATCGATTTGTACCATTAAGGTACAGACCGGTCGGATTTTCTTTTATGAGTTTTCTTCTTCGGCTGTTAATTTTGCAAGTTCTATATATTCCTTTAATTTCTTTTGCAAAAGCTTTTTATCAATCAGTTTCAGATTGTATTCGGCAACCATTGTCGGTGATAGACTTCGGCTGAGAGCAAATTCAACAACTTCATCGTCTTTGCTTGCACAAAGGATAATACCTACGCTTGGGTTTTCATTATCCTTTTTGACATCTCTGTCCAACGCTTCAAGATACAGATTGATTTGTCCCACATATTCAGGCTTAAACTCGCCAATTTTCAATTCAAAAGCAACAAGGCAGGACAATCCTCTGTGATAAAACAAAAGGTCAATATAGAAGTCATGATTTCCTACCTGAACACGGTATTCTTCTCCAACAAATGTAAAATCCTTTCCGATTTCAAGAATAAAATCTTTCAGATTTCTAATAATCGACTTTTGTAAATCATGCTCTGACATTGATTCGGGAACATCAAGAAAATCAAGGACATAATTATCGAGAAAAATATTTCCCGTTGCTTTTTTTGCTGTTTCAAGTGCCAAAGACTGCGGGTTTTGTGACAGCATATATCTTTCATAATAACTACTGTCAATCTGCCTTTCTAACTCTCGCTTGGACAAGTGCTCTTTTATGCACATATTCATATAGAAAATACGCTCGTCCATAGTTTTGCAGGCTGACATGATTTTCAAGTGATTAGACCAACTCAATTGTGTCACCAGTGGTGACACTTTTTCTTCGTCCTTATAAAGTTCGTAGAATTGCTTCATTCTATACAATCCACGTCTGTTAAATCCTTTCAGTTCAGGATAGTTTTCAGCAAAGAAATCAGCCAACTTCTGCACAAAAGCATCGCCATAGGCACTGTTGTACGATTGTTTGCTGATATATTCGCCAATATCACGGTACATCAGAATCAGTTCTTCATTCACTTTCCTGTATGCACGTTCTTTTGCTGATTCAATGATATTGACAACTTTTTGAAATTGCTCATTATATGACTGAATATCCATATTTAATCCTCCGTTCGCTTCACATAAGTAAGTTCAATGTCATAACCAAGTGCTTCGAGTATCTGTACATAGGTTTTATTGACGATGCCTTCTTGCTTTTTGATAACCTTATTTACATATTCTTTTGAAGTATGTATATCTTTGGCAATCTGCGCTTGAGTTGTATTGTTTTCTATGCACTTAACCTTTACATCTATTTCAAAGTTGTTCTTAACCATAACTCACATCACTTTCCTAAAGTTACACTAATTGTATAACTTATTATACTACATTTTTGTGAAAAAGTCAATCCCGATAAACGAAAATACGAAACTGATTTTTGACAAAACTTGACAACGCTTGACGTTACTTGACAGATTTACATCCCCTATTTTGCTAAACTGAATATAGTAAGCGGGAAAGGAGTGAGCGTATGACCCTAACATTTATCTCTCAGGACGGAACAGCGTTTAACTACACAAATGCGGTTGCCTGCGTAACCTGTGGTGAGTATGAAGATGATTCAGGCTATGGCTTCGTTGTCTATCTGAATGGCGATTCCGAAAACGGCATTGTCGTTGCGGAATATGACGATGAGGAAAAGTTTGACGCTGTCAAGTCGGACTTCATCAAGTGGCTTCGTGACAACATCGACGCAGTATTTGAGTTTCCGTCATGAGCAATGATTTTGAAAAAGGCTTGCGAAAGACCATAGATTTATCAGTCAGAAGCAAGGACTTTACAGCCGATGTCCTGAAATCTGCTATGAATGACTTTCTTTCAGGTAAGTCCGTGAAAAAAGGCAGAGTTTCCATGAAGAAGCTAACGGAACATTCAGGCAGGCTTGAAAACGTGGAAATCAAGGATATTGAGGACTTTCTCTCTGTTGCAAAGAAATACGATATTGACTATGTGGTAAAGAAAGAGCCAAACAGCGATACCTACCACGTTTTCTTTCAGGCAGGCAAAACAGAAGATTTCAAAAGGGCTTTCGGTGAGTTTGCAAGTGTAAAGAAAGGCGAACTCACAGGAAATCGTGCTGAAATCACACGTCAGCAGATTAAGGATATGGCGAAACAGGTTGCCAATGAGCCTAAAAAGAAAGAAAAGGTTCGTGAGAAGTCTAAGGAAATGTCGCACTAAGGTGATTTGAATGGATTCGAGAAAAGTCAAAAAATTCGTTCTGAACAACCTTGCCTACGTCATTTTCGGCTATGTGGGAAACATTATCTGCTTTGCTTTTCGTACAGCAGAGGGTAAGAATATTTCCGAAAAGATACTTCCTGCCCTGACAAACCTCGGTACAGCTTTCGCCCGTATACTGCCGTCATTCAATCCGATTGATTTGCTTATTGGAATTGCCGTTGGTGTGGCTATGAAATTCTTTATGAAGATGAGAGCAGCCAACAAGAAGAAATTCCGACAAGGCACGGAATACGGCTCGGCTGTATGGGGCGAACAAAAGGATATTGAGCCATATATGGACTTAAAGGACAAGGATAACAACGTCATTCTCACGCAGACCGAAGGCTTGACAATGGGTAAACCGTCAAGTCCGAAGTATGCAAGAAACAAGAATATTCTGGTCATCGGTGGTTCAGGCTCAGGCAAAACGAGATTTTTTGTCAAGCCGAATCTTATGCAGATGCACAGTTCATATATCGTGACAGACCCGAAAGGTACGGTACTGATTGAGTGCGGAAAAATGCTACAGCGTGGCAGATCTGTCAAGGACGAAAACGGCAATATTTCCTATCAGCCGTACCGAATTAAAGTCTTTAACACCATTGATTTCGGCAAGTCCATGCACTACAATCCGTTTGCCTACATATCCAAAAAGAACAGAGAAAAGGACATTCTGAAATTCGTTGATGTTCTCATCAAGAATACACAAAGTTCACAGCAGAACGGCGGTGATGACTTCTGGTTAAAGGCTGAAAAGCTTCTCTACACAGCATATATCGCTATGATTTTTACAATCAATCCGCCTGCCGAGAGAAATTTTGAAACGCTGATTGAGATGATAAATTCCTCGGAATGCCGTGAGGACGATGAAACCTTTAAGAACGCTATGGACAGGCTCTTTGAGTTTATCGAGTGTTGGATAGGCGGTGAATATCCTGACGGTTACGAAATCAGCAATGAATTTCTCTACATGAAAGACAAAGAGCCGACCGAGGAACAGAAAAGGCTCGGAGCATTTGCCTGCAAGCAGTATCACGCTTACAAATTGGCCGCAGGCAAAACGGCAAAGTCAATCCTTATCTCCTGTTCAACACGTCTTGCACCTTTCGCCATTGACGAGGTACTTGAAATCACAAGCTATGATGAACTCGGACTTGACAAGCTGGGTGACGAACTGTCGGCACTTTTTGTCATCATTTCGGATACGGACGCAACATTCAATTTTCTTGTTGCGATTATGTATTCTCAGCTGTTCAATCTGCTGTGTACCAAAGCCGACAATTCAGAGGGCGGAAAGCTGACCTATCATGTACGCTGTCTGCTCGATGAGTTTGCGAATATCGGCGAAATACCGCAGTTTGAAAAGCTTATCGCTACTATCAGAAGCCGTGAAATCTCAGCAAGTATCATCTTGCAGGCAAAGTCACAGCTGAAAGCGATATACAAGGACAATGCCGATACGATTGAGGGCAACTGCGATACCACTCTTTTCTTAGGTGGCAAGGAAAAATCCACTCTCAAGGAAATTTCCGAATCTTTAGGAAAAGAAACGATCGACAGCTTCAATACCTCAAATACCCATGGTCAATCCGAAAGCTACGGTCTGAATTATCAGAAACTTGGCAAGGAACTCAAATCGCAGGACGAATTAGCCGTCATGGACGGTGGAAAGTGTATCTTACAGCTGAGAGGCGTTCGTCCGTTCTTCTCAGACAAGTTTGATATTACACGTCACAAACATTATCATCTTCTGCTTGACGATAATCCGAAAGCGAAGTTTGATATTGAAGCTTTTGTTGGTAAAAAAGAAAAAAATTACCTGACATTACGCAAATCAACGAAAGTTGAAGTTTACGAAATGGACGAAAAATAGTATCTACCCCGAAATCGGAATAACAGAGAAAAACAATACACATTACAGCAGCTCCTTGATTCCCTTTTCGGCTACAGATAAACAAAAACATATACAGAATGGAGAAAACTACAATGGAAAATGTAAGTGCTATGGCAGTTGATACTGTCACTATGGAAACTCCTGCACAGCCTAAGCACAAGTGGCTCGCTAAGGGAAGCAGGCTCGCAAAGAAGGCAGTTCTCGCTGCCACAACATTCGGTGTCATGGGTGCAACCTGTGCAACACAGGCATTCGCCGCTTCCGGTGAAGTGGATACTTCCTCGTTCATCACAACGGCTTGTACGGTACTTAAATCCGTTATCTGCCTTATCGGTGCAGGCGTTGGTGTATGGGGTGTTGTAAACCTCCTCGAAGGTTACGGTAACGATAATCCGGGCGCAAAGTCGCAGGGCATGAAGCAGCTTATGGCCGGTCTTGGACTTATCCTCCTTGCAATCGTACTTGTTCCTGTCCTCCAGAACATGATGACAGGTGCAGTATAATCTGACCTAATTTCAGCGGTTGCGTGGTGGGCGGTATGTGGGCAATCGTATGAAAGGACGGTGAGATTATGGGTGTCATAAGTGATGCAATCGACAGCTTGCAGGAATGGTGCGAAGATTTGTTCAAAGACGGCATAAAGTCGCAGTTTGACAGCATTTCCGATCTGCTGACCGAAACGTTTCATAAAACGACGGAGGACGGCGGTCTGATCTCCACTTTTCTGACCGGTCATCCTGCAAGCTTTTCCGGTTCTGCCAGCGGCGGAACAACTGTCTGGTCGACCATCGAAACACTCTGCAACAATGTGGTCGTTCCCATCGGCGGTTTTATTCTGGTCATCATATTGCTGAACGACCTGATACAGACCGTTATCCGAGGGAATAACTTCAAGGACTTTGATGATTCCATATTCATAAAATGGATCATCAAAGCCTTATGCGGTGTAATTTTGGTATCGAACGTCTTTTACATCGCATCAGCACTCTTTTCGTTCGGAACAGACGCTTGTGCAAGCGGTATCACAACGCTTTTCGGTACGGGAGATTTCCTGACTACCGACTTGGCACTCAAAAAATCGGCTCTCAACAGTCTTGGACTCGGTGAGTTGATTACGGTCTGGTTTATCTCGCTGATTGTTCACTTGGGAGTGATGATTATGATGGTTGCCATTGTAATTGTCCTTGCTTCCCGAATCATCGAGGTATTTATGTATTTAGGTGTTGCACCTATCCCAATGGCAACAATGCTTGACAGCGGTGAATGGTCGAGTGTCGGCAAGAACTGGGTAAAACAGCTTCTCGCCCTGTCATTTCAGGGATTTTTCATTATCATCGCTCTCGGTATCTTCAAAACGCTGTTTTCAAATGCGATTGCTTCGCTCAACAGCAGTACGGACGGCATTATTCTGCAAATGGCTATGCTCTTGGGATACACGGTAGCTTTAATATTCACAGTATTGCGTACAGGTGCTATTTCAAAATCTGTGTTTAACGCTCGATGAGTTTAGGAGGATAAAAAATGGCACATTATGTACAGATACCAAAGGACTTGAACGATATAAAGCAGAAGTTCATGTTCGGACTAACCAAAAGACAGGTGGTTTCGTTTGGAATTGGCGGTGTTATGGGCATTCCGCTTTTCTTTCTGACCCGTGGAACGCTCGGCGTATCAGGTGCAATCTTCGTTATGGGTGCGGTGGCTGCTCCTGCCCTTATCTGCGGTCTGTATAAGAAAAACGGCATTTTCTTTGAGCAGACCATTAAGAATATGTTCCGTTATTTCAAACGTCCCCGCAAACGAACCTACAGAACTGTCAATCTTTACGAATGTATCGAAAGGCAGATTGAATATAACAAGCTGAAACGGCTTTTAAACAAGATAGAAAGGGGCAAGTAGGCTTGAAGAACAAAAAGAAAACAGACTACAAATCGGGTGCGGAAGCGGTCACAAAGAAGCCGATTGACCAAATCGACAAGAATGACAAAGCTATGCTTCTTGCCCGTATGAGTGAAATCAAGAAACATAAGGACGATATTTCGTCTACTCAGAACACAATCGGCTACACGCAGATGTTCAAAGACGGTGTGTGTCAAATTGATGAGCATAGATTTTCAAAGACCATTCAGTTCTTTGATACCAACTATCAGCTTGCCGAATTTGAGGAACAGAACGGTATTTTCTCAAAATACTGCGATTTAATCAACTTTTTCGATAATACAGTGACATTTCAGCTGACTTTTGAAAATCAAAACAGAAGTCAGGACGGACTTGTCAGGGAAATTCAGATACCTACGCAGGAGGACGATTTCAATGACATTCGTGCGGAATACTCCGAAATGCTGAAATCAAAGCTGTTATCGGGCAAAAACGGACAATCGAGCAGAAAGTTCCTGACGTTCACCATTGAAGCAAGTTCATATAAACAGGCAAAGCCGAAACTTCTCAACGTTCAGACCGAGGTCATCAAGATGTTTAAGGGATTTAACGTGGAGGCTAAGGCTTTAAACGGCAAAGAAAGGCTTGAAACCTTGTATTACAGCTTAAATCCATTCAAATCAGAACCTTTTGTGTTCGATTGGAATGAAATGTTGAAAGCGGGTTGGGATACCAAAGACTTCATTGCCCCCTCAAGCCTTAAATTCAACAAGGCAAACTTTGAAATTGGTGCATCATTCGGTGCTATCAACGGAATGAGTATTCTCGCAGGCGAACTGCCTGACAGTATTCTCTCCGATTTTCTTGAATTACAGCACCTTTTCTGCGTGAATCTGCACGTTGCACCACTTGACCAGATTACGGCACTCAAGTTCGTAAAAACAAAGCTGACAGCCGTGGAGTCCATGAAAATTGACGAACAGAAGAAAGCTTCAAAGGCAGGCTATGACCCTGACATTCTTCCTCCTGCAATCAAAATGTATATTACGGATTTGGAAAAGCTTCTCGATGACCTCAACAGCAAGAATGAGCGACTTTTCCATATTTCCATTACAATCCGAAACTACGCACGAAACAAGAAAGATTTAGGCTTACAGCTTGAACTTTTAAAGCGTATCTGTCAGAAGAATAACTGCACATTGCTCCCTTGCGAATACTTGCAGGAAGATTATCTTTCTTCTTCTCTGCCACTCGGTATCAACAAAATTCAGGTGTCGAGAGAAATGCACACATCGGGAATTGCAATCTTTGTGCCGTTTACCACGCAGGAACTCTTTCAGATTGGCGGTACATATTACGGTCTGAACACGGTTTCAGGCAATATGATTATGGCAAATCGTTCAAGGCTCAAAAATCCGAATGGACTTATCCTCGGCACACCGGGTTCAGGTAAGTCATTCTCGGTCAAGCGTGAAATTCTCGACAGCTTTCTGAAAACAACCGATGATATTATCATTTGCGACCCGGAGGGCGAATATTTTCCGCTGGTTCAGCATCTGCACGGACAGCTTATCAGAATTGCAAGCAACTCGGAACAGTATGTCAATCCAATGGATATTAACTTTGAGGGCAACATGGACGAAAATCCGATCTCTACAAAGTCGGACTTCATTATCTCGCTATGTGAGGTCATCGTTGGCGGTAAGTACGGTTTGACAGCTGAGGAACGCTCGGTTATTGACCGCTGTGTCCGTGCTATCTACATGGACTTCTTCAAGAATAAGCCGTCAAGGGAGAAAATGCCGATTCTTTCGGACTTGCACAAGGCTCTTATGAATGAGGGCGAAATTGCTTTAAGAGTTGCCAACTCTCTTGAAATGTACGTCAACGGCTCGCAGAACCTTTTCAATCACAGGACTAATATCGACCTCAACAACAGAATTATCTGCTTTGATATTAAGGAACTCGGCAATCAGCTGAAAAAAGTCGGTATGCTTATCGTTCAGGATAATGTATGGAATAGGGTTACTCTGAACCGTGCGGAAAGAAAAATTACTCGCTACTACATTGATGAATTTCATCTTCTGTTAAAGGAAGAACAGACCGCCAAGTATTCCGCTGAAATATGGAAGCGTTTCCGAAAATGGGGCGGTGTACCGACGGGTATCACACAGAATGTCAAGGACTTGCTTGCTTCACAGGAAGTTGAGAACATTTTCGATAACTCGGACTTTGTGTATATGCTCAATCAGGCGGCTGGTGACAGAGATATTCTCGCTGAAAAGCTTCATATCAGTCCTCAGCAGATGGAATTTGTCACGAACTCAGGACCCGGTGAAGGACTTATCCGCTATGACAAGATTATTCTTCCCTTTACGGATAATTTCCCCACCGATACGGTCATGTACAGCCTGCTGACAACCAAACCGCTTGAACAGCAGCTGAAATAGTCAGGAGTGATACTCTATGGCGAAACTTTCGAGAACACATCATCAGCTTGCAAAGGCTGAGAAGAAACTCAGAAAATACAGCAAAAATCAAAAACAGTTTCAGATTCAGTTCGTCCGTCAGCAGCGGAAAAACGGCAAATTCAAGACTATCGCATATGTCGGACGTGGTGAAAAAAGCAACAGATACACAGGTCACGGTCTGATTCACAGAGCTGTCAATCTCAAAACAAGAGTTGTCGGTGATAAGCCGTCCATTACCAAATGTCTTGACAGCCTAAAGCCGAAAGAACTTATCGGAAAAGGCTTTAAGAGGTCTGCACAGCTTGTAAACGCAACTGCCCATACAGCACTTCATACCGCTGAGGGTACGGTGCTCGGTGCTGAAACTGTTACATTAAAAACTACTCAGGCGGTAGAGCGAAATGTATGGTATAAGCTGAAACAAAAATACCGACAGGAAGCCATTGACGATTATCATCGTGGCACGATTGCAACGCTCGGTATCACAAAAGATACCGTGGTCGGTACTCGCAGGCACTTTAAACAGAAGAAACAGTTTAAGCTTGAAAAGGCACGATATAAGGTCAAAAAGGCTGAATACAAGCTTTTCAAAGGCGAACAGTATAAGCCGAAACTTGCCAAATCCCGCAAGGAACTTAAAGAAGTACGGCTTAAATTCAAGAAGCGTAAGAAGTCATTCAAGCGTTTCAGGAAATACCGAAAATCCGCTGACAAGTTCACCAAAAAGGTAAACAGGGGTATTTACAAAAAACGCAGGAAACAGTACAGGATTGAAGCTAAGAAATTCAAGACTCTATCCAAAAAGCTGAAAAAGGAAAAGAAGTTTCAGGCAAAGGCACTCAAAAAACAGTGGCGAATTGCCGATTTGAGCCGTCCTGCACCTATTATCCTAAAGCCTGCAAGCTATACAGGAAAACGCTTATCGGCAAGCGGTTGGCAAAAGGCTGTTAATTCCGATGAGGACAATGATTTTCTCTATGCTGTGGAGTATGTAAAACGGCATGGTGTGGACAGAGCTGCAAATTCGATGAGTCCGCAGAAACTCAAAGAGCGTAATCAAAAGAAAAAAGACCGCCTTGAAAAGAAACAGGGCGATACGCATCAGCGACTTCAAAAGCGTGAGGATAAGCTGAAAAGCAAGGGTGAACAGAACAAACATCGTAGGAAAAAGTCGAAGAAACCGCCTAAAGAATCATTCGGTGACAGGTTCAAAAATGCTTTAAAAGAAGCGTTTAACTTCGTCAAGAACATCTACAACAGAGAAGCACGAAACATTCTGCTTGCCTGTTTAGTTCCGATTCTGATTATCGCTTTGGTGCTTGCTTTCATTCTCATGTTTTTTTCAAGTATCTTGGGCGGTTCGGGATTTGTTCTCGGCACATACGCTTCTCAGGACTACGACCTGTCGGAAGCGGAAAAGTATTACACGAAACTTGCCTACGACCTCAATGAGAAAATTCTCAAGGTTAGCAATTCCGACACTTGGCAAAGCGGTCTGATAGATTTCGGTGCGGTCAAGAAAAACATCAAGGACAAGCCTGACAACTGGTATTGGGGAAATTCAAGCGTGTACAATTGGGATCCGGTATATGATTTTGATGTCTACAAGCTGTGGTCTTTCCTTTGTGCCTACTACTACGATTTTGATGCCGATGACAACGGCGACATCAGGTATTGGGAGTTCGACGGTGATACAGAGGACTTACTTGAAGAAATATTCAGCGATGAGTACGAATTTGTCTATTGGTATGATAATCAATCCCGTTGGGAGGAACTCTCCCCATACAACTATTGGGGTGGCGGAAATGCTGAAAGCGGCACATATTACCGTGCCGAAAAAGATGCCTACACCTACAATGACCAGCCATATAAGTACAGATTCAAGCCTATCGCCTACACTTCTGAACTAAGTCAGTATTTTGACAGTGAGGGATACGTTTGTATCAACTCTGATTTGCGTGTACTCAATCCAAATGACGATTATGAACTCACAGGATTCAGAATTATGGATCACCGTTGGTATTCAGGCACATCAGAGCCGTTTTACTACATCGACAGTGCGACAAACACATTTTTCTTTATGCATAACGGCACACGCTATGACCGTTCGTTTTGGGGTTGGGACGGAAATGATGCTTGGTTTTTGGTTTCTCCGACAGATACACACATCTGGAACGACTCAATCAACGATGCCTGTATGTACGGCTATTACGAGCAGTATCGTTGGAAAACTGAATGCAGCCTCTATTACAACGTCAAGCAGAAAAAGACATTTGACGAGGTTATCGAGGATAAGCTGAATAGTCAGTCACATAGCGGAGAAAGGCTTGAATACTACAAGCTTCTCTCAGGTCAGGAAAGCGGTTCGGAATCACTGTATGGAAATCATCAGACACTCCGCAATATGCTGTCAGGCGATACAATCCGTGATTACAGCGTAAAACAGGCATTCGGTTACAATATGTGGGAATGGAACGCTTCAAATGACGGTCTGTATCAGGGTGTGAAATACTACTGCGATAACGGTGCTTCTCTTTACGCTCCGTTTGATTGTGAGATTATCGACGTAAACACAAGTGATAAGAAAGTCACGATACGCAAGGACGATGTGCAGTATTGGTATGACGGTTCAGGCGGTACAAAGCGGGATACGGAGGTTACAATCGCAAACGCTGAACTCATCGGTGACTTTGAAAAGGGTGACACGGTAAAAGAAGGCGAAAAGTTTGCGAAAACAACCTATACGAACGTAAATTTTCATATCTACATCGACACGGACGGCTATGGTTGGGACTACATAGACCCAAGACTTGTACTCTGCTAAGGAGCATGAATATGACACGAAAAGAAACCGCTTTGGACGCTCTTAACAGAAAAATTCCAAAGCTTGAAGAAAAGATAAATCAGGACAAACAGCTTCTTGAAGAGCTCAAAGCACAGAAAGAATCTTTGGAGTTTGAAGCTTTCAAGAAGTACCTGAGAGATAACGGCATGACTACGGAAGAAGCTATCGCAAAGCTGACGGCTTCAAGTGAGATTGCCCATGAACAAAAGATAATTACGGAGGACAGGAAAAATGCACAACGCTAAGAAACATTTTACGGTATTTCTTTCAGCAATGGCACTCTCTCTTGCAAGTTTAGGAACTTCGATTTCCGCATTTGCAGAGGAAGTAGAAACAACAAAGTCTGCGGAAACAATGGCTGTATCGGAAGCTTCTGAAAGCACCGCTGAAACTGACAATCAGCTGAGTGAAGAAGATATGAAGAAGCTTGTCGATGAAATTCAGGACGGTGCTTCCAAAGATGAGGAGTCGGAAAGTGACGAGTCGGCACATGACTACTATGCCGACGATTACTACGATACCGACGGCAATGCAACTCTTATCAAGCATGAGAAAATCATCTACGAAAGCGAAGAAATGCAGTTTATTGCGGTTACAACAAAGGACGGCAATGTGTTCTATATTCTCATCAACTACTCGGCTGACAGTGATGAGGATAACGTCTTTTTCCTCAACAAAGTTGACGATTTTGACCTGTATTCCTTGCTCTATGCAGGAAACGAGAGTGAAAAGGACAAAGACCCTGCGGAACAGTCCAAGAAGTATGCGGATGCTGCCACAAACGGTAATACAAAGTCCGCTGATTCAGACAGTACAGAAGAATCTACAGATGAAACAGACAGTTCCGAGGGTACTGTAAATAAGAAACAGGCTTCTCCAATGAATAGCAACATGATTATTCTCATCGGTGTCGGTGCATTGGCGATTATCGGTGGTGCGGTACTCATTCTCAAATCCCGCAAGGGCAAAAAGAAGAACATCAAGGTCGAGGATTTCGATGAGGACTACGATGAAGATTACGGCAATATGTCCGACGAGGACAATGAATAAAGAACGGAGATAGCAAATGAAGAAGATTATTATTTCAGCAATTTCGGGAATTGCCCTTATTTCTGCGGTTGTCATCGCAGTTAAGTGCAAGAGGAACAAGAATCATGAGAGTCCTGAGTTTATTTGACGGAATATCTTGCGGAATGTTGGCTCTGCAAAGGGCGAACATTCCTGTAGAAGCCTATGAAGCTTTCGAGATTGACAAGTACGCTGTGACGGTTTCCGAAAAGAATTATCCCGAAATCAACCATCACGGCAACGTATTTGACGGTGATTTCACGAAGTTTAAAGGATACGATTTACTGTTAGGCGGTTCTCCCTGTACATATTGGTCTATTGCAAAGCAAGGACGTGAAACTTCCTGTGACGGTGAGGGTTTCAGACTTTTCAGCGAATATGTAAGAGCCTTGCACGAATCAGAGTGCAGATACTTTCTCTATGAAAACAATTTTTCCATTCATCAGAACATCAAGGACGAAATCACAAAGGCTCTCGGTGTTCAGCCGATTGTCATCAATTCCTCTTTGGTGTCAGGTCAGCACAGAAAACGCTGTTATTGGACGAATATCCCGAACATCACACAGCCAGCCGATAAGGGTATTATGCTTCAGGACGTACTTGAAAACGGTGTATCTTGGCAGGATAAGAGTTACTGCGTAACCGCAAGCTATCAGGGTGCCGCTTTCAACAACACTTTAGAGAGAAAACAGCGTACTATGGTGGCAATTCCTGTTGCAACAGTAAACGGCAAATCGCATACCATTCCTGCAACCTACTACAAGGCAGGGACGAATCTTTTCCCGATTTATAAGGCTGAGGTCAGCCGTCAGAAGATTGCAGTTCCGATTGATGAAAATATGCAGAATGACTTTAATTTTCATTTCAGCAATCCTATCCGTATCGGTCAGATTGGTAAAGGCGGTCAGGGACAGCGTATTTACTCGGTTCGTGGCAAATCGGTCACAATGACGGCAAACGGTGGCGGTATGGGTGCTAAAACAGGACTTTACAAGATTGATTTGCCTGACGGTGACTATGTTGTCCGCAAGCTGACACCTGTGGAAGCGGAAAGATTACAGACCCTACCCGATAACTATACGGCAGGAATCAGCAACACACAGCGATACAAGTGTATCGGAAACGGCTGGACGGTTGATGTAATCGCCCATATCTTGGGAGGTTTGCACAATGTCTAAGGCTTTTGAAAACTCCCTTGATACGCAGAACTTTACTATTGTTGACGGCTATGCAAAGGCGGTCAGCGTACTCTCACGCTCCTACACTCCTTTGTGCAGTATCAGCGGTGGAGGTGACAGCGATATTGTCCTTGACATTATTCATAATGTCGATGAGAAAAAGAATGTCCGCTACTTCTGGATTGATACAGGTCTTGAATATCAGGCAACAAAAGAACATCTCGACTACCTTGAAAACAAGTACGGCATTGAGATTGAACGTGTCAAAGCCTGCACGCCAATTCCGACTTGTTGCAAAGAGTACGGTCAGTCGTTTCTTTCAAAGTACGTCAGCGAACAGATTATGAGGTTACAGCTCCATGATTTTCAGTGGGAGGACAAGCCGTTACCTGAACTTCTTGAAAAATATCCAAACTGCAAGATTGCTCTCCAATGGTGGTGCAATGCCTATTACTCTCCTGAAAGCGGTGTTGTGCAGATGAGCCGATTTTCGATATGTCGAAATAAGTGGCTCAAGGAGTTTATGGTAGCAAATCCTCCCGACTTTAAAATTTCCAACAAGTGCTGTGAGTACGCAAAGAAAAAGCCTGCAAAGTTGCTTATAAAGCAACTTGATGCAGACCTTGAAATCATCGGTGTACGCAAAGCTGAGGGTGGAATCCGTTCCGCAAGCTACAAGACGTGTTTTTCGGAAAGCAAGACCAAAGGCTGTAATTCCTATCGTCCTGTATTCTGGTACACGGACAGCGATAAGAAAGCCTATGAGGAATTTTATAACATACAGCACTCACGCTGTTACACGGAATACGTACTGAAACGCACGGGCTGTGTCGGGTGTCCCTACAATCCGAAAGTGACGGAGGAACTTGAAACCATTAAGAAATTCGAGCCTAATCTCTACACGGCAGCTGTCAACATTTTCGGGGATTCCTACGAATATACCCGCAAGTACCGTGAGTTTCAGAAGATGATGAAGCAGAAAGCAAAGGAGCAGAAGAATGCTTAAATTTATTTTAGGTCTTATACTCGGCGGAAACATCGGAGTTTTCACTATGGCACTTATTCAGGCTGGCAGAGGTGAACCAAATGCCGATTAGAGCAATATTGGTTGATAAGATTATCGCTTTTAGCTGCGGTATTTTCACGCTTATCGGAAGCGGTCACTATGATGTCAGTAAATCTGAACTGACAGTTCACAAAACTCCTGAAACTGTGGTGACAACAAGCGTTACAGAAACTACAAAATCAAAGCAAATCAGCCTGACGGCAACCACGATTTCAGTTTCCTGTATCAAGCTTGAATGGAACTGCAAAACCGATACACAGTATACGGTAACGGCTGTACAGAGTGAAAATAACGATTATATCGATAATATGTACTTTGAGTTCAAGTCAAACTCACTCTGCTATGTGACGGGACTCCGTGAAAATTCCGAATACACCTTTAAAATTGCCGATGAGGACGGAAATGTTCTGGGGGCAACAGTTCAGAGAACGGAAGCCGTCGAGGTCATACAGGAATTTGACTACATAGACGGTTGGACAAACTGTTTTGCTTACGAAAAAGCAAGCGGTCTGACACGAAATCCGTCATATTCAGCCATTCAGGGTGCTGTGCCTGACCCGATTACAAATACAGGCATTATGCGTGATGAGTACGGTGATTACTGCTGTGCTATGGGGACTTTCTTCGGCTACTGTGGTGACAGGTTTCTCATAACACTTGAAAACGGTACGCAGTTTACCGTTAAAATCTGTGACAGCAAGGGCGACAGAGTTTATCACCCGTTTGGCGGTGACGGAAAATGTATTGTGGAGTTCATTCACGCTGACGGCTGTCTGCCAAGCTGTGTTGCTTTCTCAGGAAACTACGGCTCGTACAATTGGTGTGGTCTGAACTTCGACAACATTCAGAGTATTAAGAAAATAAGCTACGGAAATCCCGTGGAATATTGATAAAAAATGAAAGGATTGATTTACATGAACAAGATTTGTAAGATTCTCGGAGCGATTGCAACAGTAGGTGCAACTGCGGTTGCAGGAACACTTCTTTATCGTAAGGGCTACGATAAAGGCTTTGACAAGGCACTTCGTAAGAATGACGATGACTACGATTTCGATGACTTCTACGATGATGATGACTATGAAGAGGAAGTCACAAATGACGGTATGAGAACCGTCTACTGCGATAATGACAGCAAGGAACTCGGCTTCACTTTTCCGCAGTTCATTCAGGCGGTTGAAATCCTCAGCGAACCTGACAACGGTCTTGAGGAACTTTACAGAGAAATGAACGTTGACTTCAACACGGCATACAAGCTATATAGCTACATCAAGACACATCACTATCACTGCGGAGGTAATGCATGAGTATTCTGGTCATCGGTGAAAAGCCTTCGGTCAGCCGAGAACTTGCAAAGGTTCTTCGTGCTACCACAAAGAAAAACGGATACATGGATGGCAATGGCTACATTGTTAGCTGGTGCTTCGGTCATTTGGTTGGCTTGAAGTTTCCTGACGAATATTCAGAGGATTGGGCCGCAAAGTGGAGCTTTTCTCAGCTTCCCATGATTCCAAATGAGTGGAAATTCAAGATTTCAGAGGCTTCAAAAGAACAGTTCAAAATCCTGAAAGACCTCATGACAAACAGCGACGTAACCGAAATCATCTGTGCAACGGACGCTGACCGTGAGGGGCAATGTATTTTCCGCTATGTGTACAACCTTGTGAAGTGTCGCAAGCCTGTCAAAAGACTGTGGATTTCCTCCCTTGAAGAATCGGCAATCAAGGACGGCTTTAATAAGCTGAAAAACGATTCCGAATACGATAATCTCTATCAGGCAGGCTTCTGCCGTGCAAAGGCGGACTGGCTTGTAGGCATGAACGCTTCAAGACTTTTCTCGGTACGCTACAACGCCCATCTCAATACAGGACGTGTGCAGACTCCGACACTTGCTATGATTGTGAAGCGTGATAACGATATTGCCAACTTCAATAAGCAGAAGTATTTCACGGTTGATTTGGACTTAGGTTTCAAGGCAAGCAGTAGTCGAATTGACGATGAAAATGAAGCACTTTTCCTTGCTTCTTCCTGCAATGGCTCTGCTGTTATCGTGCGTGAGGTCAAAAAGGAAGTCAAGAGCGTATCTGCTCCAAAACTTTTCGACCTTACCTCCTTACAGCGTGAAGCGAATAAGAAATTTGGCTACACGGCACAGCAGACACTTGACTATATGCAATCACTCTATGAAAAGAAGCTTGTCACTTATCCTCGCACGGATTCGCAGTATTTGTCTGACGATATGGAGCAAACTGCATATTCTCTTATTCCTGCAATCAGTGAACATTTTGAGTTCGGTGCGGTTGAAAATCCGAATCTCAAAGCGGTTATCAACAACAGCAAGGTCACAGGTCATCATGCAATTATCCCCACGGAAAGCGGTGTATCCTGCGATATTTCGGCACTTGCTTCGGGTGAACAAAACATTCTGAAACTGGTGGCACTCCGTCTGCTTTGTGCTTCGGCTTCTGCGTATAAGTACGGCTCTGTCAAGGTTACGCTTATCTGCAAAAATACGGAATTTACCGCAACAGGCAGAACCGTCCTTGAATCAGGTTGGAAAGCCTTAGACAGCAAGGTTGGTGAAGCTGAGAAGTCAGACGAAAAGAGCCTGCCGAACTTAGAAAACGGCATGACCTTTACGGCAAAGGCTTCAAGGTCGGAACATTTCACTTCTCCGCCAAAGGCATTTACCGAAGATACGCTTCTCTCTGCTATGGAACACGCAGGTGCAGAAGATTTTGACGAAAATGCCGAAAAAAAGGGACTCGGCACTCCTGCAACAAGAGCGAATATAATCGAAAACCTTGTGAAGCACGGATATATCGAGCGTGACGGCAAGAAAATCACTTCAACAGGCAAAGGCAGAAATCTCATCAAGGTCATGCCCGATGAGGTCAAGTTCGCACAGCTGACAGCCGATTGGGAGAACAAACTTCTTGAAGTGGAACGTGGCAATCTTTCCGCTGACAGCTTTATGAATGAGATAGATGACTTCGTAAAGGGACTTGTCGCTAAATATGGCTCGGTTGACAATTCGGTTTCTTTCAGTGAAAATCAGCCGTCTATCGGTAATTGTCCGAAGTGTGCAAAGCCGATTGTCAAGGGCAAGTACGGTTGGTACTGCTCTGCAAGGTGTGGTATGAATCTGACTAAGGTTTTCGGTGTGGAACTTTCTGATGGACAGATTAAGTCCCTGCTTTCGGGCAAAGAAACAAGCTACATCAGAAACGGCAGAAAGACCGTTGTTGTGCCGAATGTCATCGAAAATGAGTTCAACGGCAAGACATATTACAACTGGGCTACGAGAAAAGAATGATTTGAATTTTCCAAACAGTGTTTGGAAAATCATCAGATAGAGAGGATATAGACATGGATATTGAAGTTTTAAGAAAAGCAGCAAGTGTCCTCGGTATTCTCACGGATAACCTGTGTGAGATGCCCGAAGAAATTCAGGCGGAAATCTGCACGGCATATATGCAGTATGAAGCAAGTGACGAACTCTCTGCCTATAAGCAGTATGAGGAAATCGAAAGGCTATGGCGAAAAGGCACACTCATTCTCGGCATGAACGAGATTGCTGAGAATACAGGCATTGAAATCGACAGTATGATGAAGCTTTCGGAAAATGAAAAGCTGAATCTCATGTATGAGTTTGCAATCGGCACGGACAAGAGTGAACTTGCAAGAATGGTAAACGAGCGATGAAGCCGTACACGGAAGAAATGCTTCTCTTTCGGTCTGAGCCTGACAACAGGCACTATGCAAAGCTGTTGCTCCCCGAAATTGCTGAGGTTCTGGGAGTGACGGTCGCACAGCTTGAAAGCAAGCCGGTTGACATTCAGATTATGCTTGCACAGAAGTATGTAGATTGTTGGCACAGCGGTCAGGCGGATATTAAGGAAGTTCTTGAAAGAGATATTCTGTTTTTAAGTGAGCCTGAAAAGGACAAAAAACAGGCTGAGAGAGATGAACAAACTAACAGGAAACCTGTTGTTAGAGATATGGAAATGGAGCGAACACGATGAATAATGTAAATTTGATGGGCAGGCTTTGCTGTGACATTGAACTGAAAAACACGCAGAACGGAAGTGTCTGCACGAAGTTCAGCCTTGCGGTTGACAGGTACGCAAACGGCAACAAGACTGTTGACTTTATCCGCTGTATTGCATGGGGCAAGACCGCTGAAAATATCGGCAAGTTTTTCCGCAAGGGCGATATGCTTGCCGTTCAGGGCAATATCAAGACAGGCAGTTTCAATGACCGAAACGGCAACAAGCACTACACAACGGATATTTATGTAACCAACTTCTATTTCACAGGAAATAAGGCAAAACATCAGAACGGCAACACACAGAATAACGGCTATCAGAACGGAAATTCCGCAAGCTATGGCAGAAATCAGTATCAGCAGAATAATCGTTTAACTGGTTATTCAGGTGGCTACTCTGCGAATAATGGCAGTAACAGCTATCAGAACAGCTACTATCAGAATCCGTATGACGGCTATGAAACGGTCTAAGGCGGTGATGTAAATGCCTACACAGGATAATGAAGATGTAAAGAAACAGCCTGAAACTGGGGTTGATGAGCATAAAAGCGAACATCTGCTCCCTCTTTTCAATGCAAGCTATGACAATTACATGGATAAGCTTGACGATTTGCAGGAGCGTAAGGCGGAAATTCAGGATAAAATCAGTAGGTATGAGTGCAAAATCGCTAAACTTGAGGAAAAAGTTGCAAGGCTTGAAGCGACCAATGCAATGCTCAGTGAACTGATTGACAGTGGAAAACTGCCGAAAATCGCACAGAAAATCATCAAGGCGAATGAGGATAAAATCAAGTCGATTGATGAAAAGCAAATTCCTAAGCTTGAAAGCGGTATCAAGCGTAACAAGAAGAAAATCTCAAAGCTTGATGATCGTATTGCCATTACTCAACTGAAAGCCGAAAAGCTAAAATGTTTCAGCAATGTTCTCAAATCCTTTATGACTCCCAATCCGCAGAAACGCAGAGAAATGTTCAGGAAATCTATGGACGGACTACGCAAAAGCACCAAAAGCTTGCTGAATATTGACATGAATGCTGAGAGAAACAATCTTGCGAAACTTTCCGAACAGTATGAAAAAAGCGGTTCAATGAGCGAAAAGTTCAAGCTTGGTCAGAAGATTGGAACAATAAAAGCGAATATTTCAACGCTTGAATCCAAAATCCACAAGCTTGAAAATGCTCCGAAACTGCATGAAGCAAGTGACCATTCCGTTGACAAGACCATTGCTAAGGCAGAAGCACAGGTTGAGAATATCGACTTTATGTCCGTTGGCGAAATTTTCGACTTCGATAAGCCGATTGAAACGGTTGTGCTTGATTCCGCTGAATATCTGCACAATGCAGAGGTTTCAATGGAAGATGACCTTAACATGATTGACGGCATTATCAACAACGGCAAAAAGGAAGAACGTCCCGATGTTCCGCTATTTCTTGAAGAAATCGACTTCTCCTCTTGTGACGATGCCACATTACAGACTTTTCGTGATTCGGCAAAAGCGAATATGCAATGTGCAAAGGAAATCTCTCAGGCACTCTCCCAAAATTACAATTATGAGAGGTATACCCTTAATTCGGAACAGGCTCTTGCCGATGTGCGTGAGAAGTTCTCTGATGACCGTATCGCATTTGTCCTTGCAAGTACCTTGAACGGTACGTCAGACGGCAGAATTGCAAAGGAAGTCAAGGATTTTGCAAAGAATACGCTTCAAAATGTGCCTGAACTCTATACAAAGCGGAATATGTCAATCAGTTCCCATGCAGGACTTATCAATCTGTTTGCAAAAACGCTTATGAAGTCACAGGCTGAACGTGAAGTTGAAAAGCCTGCACCTCAGCAGGAACAGACCAAACCTGAGCCGAAAAAGGCAGAAAAGAGAGTCGGACTTCTGTCATTTGAGCAATTCGGTGAAACTCGCTTCCGTGTAGTTGATGAAACGGCAAATGAAATTCTGAAACTTGCAGCCAACAGCGAAAAGCCGTTTGTTGCTCTTATGGACGTTGGCAGACCTGTTTCCGAGCCTGAATTTGCTGAAATTATGCAGAGTACACAGGCAAAATTCTCAGTTGATATTAACCTTGACAGCGATAAGGTGCATGTTTTTGCAATCAATGAGGGTAAGGGCGGTATTGCTGAGGGCGACAGAACGGATAAGAATACAAAGTCGCAGACGGTAAATCTGGCTACTTTCGTAAAATCTGAACCTACTCATGAACAGAAACAAGAGCCTAAAACTAAGAAAGCACGCTCAGAAGTAAGAAAAATCAATCCCGACTACTACAAGAAGATTCCAAAGGAAGATAGAGCTATCACCAATGAGCCTGCAAAGGTCGGTGCAATCATTATGAGCGAACTTGAAAAGCAGAAAGTCCCATTCTCTGCGGTTGAAACCGCTAAGGGTGTGACAATCACGGTTTCTAAGGAAAATGAGTCTGCTTTCAGGGCCGCAGAGGACAAGGCAAAAGATACGCACGTTCGTCTTATCAATCCCAAAGTGTTTAAGCAGATTCCCAAAGAGGACAGATCTATCAAGATAATGCCCGAAAAGGAAGCTAATGAAACTATTCAAAAGCTTGAAAAGGACGGCATTTCGTATTCCGCAAGACTTGACGGTGACAAGTCAGCGGTAACGGTTCGCAAATCGGAAGCTCCTGCCTACTTCTCCCGCAAGCAGATGAAAAAGCTTGCTCAGGAAGTCAAGGGCGAAAAGTCACAACAGACCCAATCCAAAAGTAAAGGACAGGAATTGTAATGAGAGTGACCGCTGAACAAATTGAACGTGCCAATCTTGTAAATCTTCCCGATTTTTTGAGAAGTCAGGGATTTGAACTGAAAAAAGTCGGAAAAGAATATGTCCTTACGGAACATGACAGCCTGCACATTAAGGATAATGCTTTCGGTGAACGTGGCAAGTGGTTTCAGTTTTCGGCAAACGAGGGCGGTAACAACATTCAGTTTGTTCAGAAATTCATGGACTTGGACTTCATATCCGCTGTTGAGTTGCTCAGTGATGAAAAAGCGACACCGACAAAGACTCACTATCACAGTAAGCAAGGTCGTTATGCTAATGTCATCAAAGTCGAATTACCGAAAGAACGTGAAATCAAGGTGATTGACAGCAAAGATATTTCACGAATATCAGGCTATCTGCACGGTGTCCGCAGGTTACCGGCTGAATCGCTTGCCAAACTGATTGCTGAGGGCAGATTATCGCAGGAAGAAAAGACCGGAAACGCAGTTTTCAAGATTTTCGATGAAAACGGTCTGCTTGTCGGTGCGGAAAAGGTCGGCACATCGGAAAGTATGCGTTTCAAGTCTTTTGATAAGGGTTCGGCAGACGGCTACGGCTTTGAAATGACCAAAGGAAATCCCGTAAACACTTACTTTTTTGAAAGTGCCATTGATGCGGTATCCTTTGCAGACCTGAGTCCCGAACTTGATAATTACAGGCTGGTTTCCATGTCAGGAGTGAAGCCGTCCGTGGTGGAAAACACCATGCAGAGGTACGGCATATCGCCTGAAAACATATATATTTGCACAGATAACGATAAGGCAGGAAACGAATTTGCCGAAAGGCTCAGACTTCAGTATCCTGCAATGAAAAGAATTACTCCGCAGGGAGCAAAAGATTGGAATGACATATTACGAGGGAGAATTGAGAGAATGAAGCTATACGGCAATACTTATTGGCAGGAAGCAACGGATAACAGAGATAAGACCGTTGCAATTATGCGTGAAGATACATTCAGGCAGATACAGGAAGCACTGGACGAATCAGGGCTGAACTATTGTGCATACAGTGACGGCAAAAATGCCATGGTTGCCGTCAACAGTTCCGAAGTGGACAGATTCCGAACGGTCACCGGTTTAGAGGAATCCCTTTGCAGATTGCAGAAGTCCGGCAAGGAACACATTCCGCAGGACAAAAACATCATCGGCAATACCGATTACAAATATATTCCGCAGAAAACCTATCTCAATGACGACCGTGAAACCATTCTGAAAATGGCAGAACTGGCAAACAAGGCGAATATTTCGTTTTCCGCAAGAATTTATCCCAGTGGAAAGGCAGTTATGACGGTTTCACAGGCGGACATGGTTCGTATGAATGCGATACACGAAGATGTAAAAGACATGAGAAAATCGATGATACAGAATGCCAGACAGGCTTCTCAGGAGATTATCGGTAACAAGCCGTACAGAGAAATCCGAAACAGACAATTTATGATTTCACAGCTTACTCCCGAAAAGTATCATAAAATCGAGCCGAAACTGTTTGAGCGTGGTGCGGAGTTTTCAGGTCTTATCCGTGACGGCAAGGTTATGTTTACTACAGAACGTGAAGAAGCGCAGCGTTTCAATGCAATTCTCCGTCAGACCATTGCCGAAAATCAGATTCTTGAAAATTTGCAGAGTATGGGACTTGATGATACGCAGATTCAGGCTCTTGCTTCTTCTGTTGAGATTGCTTCCCGAAACGGCATGGTAAATGTCATTGAAAACTACGTTTCTAAGGACTATGACCTTGCACAGCTGAATACTATGGATAATCTGCTGATAGCCTACCTAAGTCAGACCGATACAAGCCGATTTCTTGACAACGGAAAACAGCTTGATTTGCTTCTATTTACCAAACAGCAGTTTGACCTTGCGATTGCACAGCGTGACGAACTTGCTTCTTTTGAGGAAATCTACACTCCTGAGAATGATGATACTCCCGAAATTCCTGAAAATTCAGTTAAAATCCACTTTGGTGACAAGGATAAGGATTGGTTCACAGAAAGCGATTTGCTCTATGACTTTGTACAGGAAAATCCCGATATGTCATTTGCCCTTGCAAATGCGGTTATTTCCTATCTTGACGAAAAGCAACACGCAGAGCGTGAAATTGAGGGCTTAAATGCGGGTTGGTACAAGAAAACAGATTTTGCTGTCGCAACCATGATTGACGGTCAGGAATTTACCCATACAGGCAGATTTGACATTGGTGACGGCAAGGGTCAAGGCGGAGGAACGCTCATAGACCATATTGAACTGTTTGCGAAAAATTCGCTGAATGACCGTATCCTCTACGGTGATGAGGACAGCCGTGAATCCTTAAATTATCTTCTTGACAGCGTTGCGCCTTTCCTCAAGGAAAATTCCACACTTACAGCGGAAGAAATGATTATCCTTAATCGCTTCAAGGACGATAATCCTATCCGCACGGCTGCCGATGTAGAGATTGCTGAACCTATCACATTCAAACTCTATCAGCTGAAAGATGCCGAAAAATATCACGGTATGCGTTTTGAGTCGCTTGACCGTAACCGACTTCACGGCAATCAACTGAACGAAGAAGATTATACGCTTATGTATGAGGGCGATTTAAGCGCATATAGCGGTAAAACTATCGAAGAGAAGCTTGAAGTTCTCTTTGAGGAGTTTAACATCAATAAGCCTGCGGACTTCATGGGACACTCTATGTCCGTGAGTGATGTGGTGGTTGTGAATGATAATGCTTACTACTGCGATTCCATAGGTTTCAGAGAATATCCCGAATTTCTGCGTGAAAAGGAAGTTGAACCGCCTGCAATCGCTGATTTCAGGGCAAAGACCGAAGAAGATTTCAAGTTCTATAACTTCAAGCCTGTTGAGGTTGAGAATATCGTCAAGGACTTTGTGCAGAGAGTATTCGAGGAAAACGGTGTTGATGCTCAGATTCACGGTGCAGCCGTGACAGGTTCACGCTCCCGTGGACTTGAAAAGGTTGATTCCTCCGATGTTGATGTTGTTATCGAGATTGATTCCGACCTCAAGGAAGATGCACTTTTCAATATCATTCATGGTGAGGCACTCACGCTTGAGGGCTACACAATTGACATCAATCCAATTAAGGCAGACGAAACTGGCACACTTGAAACCTATCTGCCAACAGCGGAAGCATATCTGACCGAAAAAGCACAACACAGAAAACTTTCTGATCTTGACACTGCAAAACAGCATATCGCAGACTACCTTGACCGTGAGTTTGGTGAGTCTGCGGAATTTTCCGATATTTCACGGCTTTCCCTTGCCTACGCTGTGGACGAAGAACACAATCTTCCGATTCAGGTCTATGCGGATTTGGAACAGTTCAAACTCACATTTGAGTATGACGGCATGGTTGTCCGTGATGAGCAGTACAACTCGCTTGCCGAAATGAATGAAAATGCTCTGTCAGTTCTTGACTACAACGACCTTGTATCGCTTTCCGATGACGAGATTTCATCTGTAATTCAGGCAAAAGCAGTTGAACAGCTTCACTCCGATAAGGGTATCAAGGCAACGGATTTCATGTCCGCTATGGGTGTGAATGTTGTGGATATGACGGGAAATACGCAGTTGACAGCCGAAAAAGAAAGTGAATTGCCTTTCAAGGTCGGTGACGAGATTGAATTTCAGGGCAAGGAGTGGCAGATTGAAAGTATCAACGAAGAACGTGGCAGAATTATGCTTACCCGTGATACGGGCAATATTGTAATGCCCGTGGAAAGTATAGAAACATTTCTTTCGGAAGTGGTTGATTATGTCAACCGTCATGCAGGTATTGAGGACTTGGAACAGGTTGATACTGCTGAAATCCGTGAGAATATTGGCAAAACTGAAAACATTCAGGATATTCTTGATACGGTTGACAGCGTAACGGCTACTGAAAAAGAGCCTGAACCGAAGTCAGACCTCAAAACATACGATGTTTTCATTTATGACAAAGAAAGCGGTACGGATTCCCCAATGCGTTGTCAGGCGAAAAATGAAAATGAAGCAAGGCAAATGGGCAACGAATATATCGAGCGTTGGAATCTGATTGAAGCCGAAATTACAGATATTCAGCTTGTCGAACCTGAAAAGGAACTTGCAAAGGAAGAACCGACAGCAGAAGTTTCTGAGGATACTCCGCTTTTCGATGAGAGTGTTGTCGCTGACGCAGGGCTTGGCTTTGTACCGGACAAGGGATTTGAAACTTTAGGCGATACCAATCAGGAATATCAGCAGCTTTCATTGTTCGGTGAGCCTGAGCTGATAAGCAAGTCTGCATCTACGCAGACCTACACTCCTATTGAATATGGCGAACCTGTTGCCGATGTCAATCGTTTTGAGGAACTGCACAAGGAAATTATGCGTGGCAGTGGTTTTGAGGGTGGCAAGTTTCGCATTGCGGAATTTTTTCAGAAAAATAATCCGAGCAATAAGGAATTTGCTGACTTCCTGAGAGATGAATATGGTACAGGCGGTCATACAGCTGACGGCAATATTTTTATGGTTGACCATGATTCTAAAGGTATGCAGTTTACTGTACGCAGTACCGATGACAGTATCAGCAATGAAACCTTTGATTTCAGCTGGACGGAGGTCGCAAAACTTACGGCTGACCTTATAAAGCACGATAAGTACTTGACACAAGATGAAATTGACCGCAGAAATCAGCGTGAAGCTAAGTCTGAAAAGTCGGCTGATGAACCTGAAATCGAAAAGGCAGTTACTACCGAAACTCCGCAAAAATCTGAGCCTGAACAAGAAAAGCCGCAGAATTTCACTATAACCGATGAAAATCTCGGCGAGGGCGGTGCAAAGACCAAATTCCATAATAATATGGAAGCCATTCGTACCTTAAAGCAGATTGAGCGTGAGGACAGACGTGCTACTCCCGAAGAACAGGAAATTCTCTCTAAGTACGTCGGTTGGGGCGGAATTTCGCAGGCTTTCGATTCGGATAACCAGCAGTGGGGCAAGGAATTTTCACAGCTTTTTGATGAACTTACTCCAAAGGAATATGAAGATGCAAGAAAATCCGTTCTTGACAGCTTTTTCACCTCGCCTGCAATTATTGACGGTATCTATGAAGCACTTGAAAAGTTTGGCTTCAAAGGCGGTAATCTCCTTGAGCCTGCAATGGGTGTCGGCAACTTTGTCGGTAAAATGCCGTCTGAAATGGCTGAAAATACACACGTTTACGGTGTTGAAATTGATTCAATCAGCGGACGTATTGCAAAACAGCTTTATCCCGATGCTGATATTCAGGTCACAGGTTTTGAGCATACCAACTTTCAGAACAGCTCATTTGATGTGGCTGTCGGCAACGTGCCGTTTGGCGATTTGAATTTTCCCGACAAACAGTACGGAACTACGAAATTACACGATTTCTTCTTTGCTCAGACTCTCGACAAAGTTAAGGACGGCGGTGTGATTGCTTTCGTTACTTCTAAAGGTACGCTCGATAAAAAGGACGAAAGTTTCCGTAAGCAGTTAGCCGAAAAAGCTGACCTCATCGGTGCAATCAGATTGCCGAATAATGCTTTTAAGGCAAATGCAGGCACAGAGGTAACAAGTGACATTATCTTCTTACAGAAACGCTCTGCTCCGCCTGAAGAATTGCCCGATTGGGTTCATCTCGGTAAAACTGAGGACGGACTCAGAGTAAACAGCTACTTTGCTGAAAATCCCGAAATGGTACTCGGTACGATTGTCGAGGGCAACAAGCTTTACGGCAGAAATGACGATACAATGTGCGTACCGATAGTGGGTGCAGACATCAGACAGCAGATTCATAAAGCGGTACAAAGACTTGATACGCAGATTTCCGCTGTCAAGACCAACGATGTATTCAAATTCAGCAATGAACAGGTCACAATGACCGCACAGGAACTTCGTCCGTTCAGCTTTTTCAAAGACAATAATGGAGATATTTTCCTTAAAGGCGGTGAAGATAGGCTTGGAAAATTCGATATTTCTAAGGTTATGGACACAAAGTCTAAGGACTATGGCAGAATGACCGCTTTCATTGACTTGCGTGATACGGTTCGTGAACTGCTCAGAATACAGGCGGAAGATAAGCCTGAAAATGAAATTAAGGCGGTTCAGCAGAAGCTTTCCACTCAGTATGATGATTTTTACAAGAAATATGGACTTTTGCACAGCCGTAAAAACCGCTCTGTTTTGCGTAATGACTGCTCTTATAACTTGCTTCTTACGCTTGAAAAGGAAATCGACAAGGACAAGCTGATTGCGAAGTCAGATATTTTTACCAAAAGAACGGTCAGACCCTCAAAGCCGATTGAACACGTTGACACGGTTCTTGAAGCACTTGCTATCTCAATGGCAGAAACCGCAAAGGTTGACCTTGCCTACATGAGCAAACTGACCGATATGTCGCAGGAACATCTTGTTTCGGAACTCAAGGGCGAAATCTTCCTTGTTCCCCGTACAGAGGAATATCAATCTGCAAGTGAGTATCTCTCAGGCGATATTCGTCAGAAACTTGATATTGCGGAAAGTGTTGCTGAAACTGACAGCAGATTCGCTGAAAACGTGGAAGCATTGAAGTCGGCAATGCCTGAACCTCTCAAAGCCGGTGATATTGATGTGAAAATCGGTGCAACTTGGATTCCGAAAGAACTGTATCAGCAGTTTATATATGAAACATTTGAAACACCTCGTGAAAACCGTGAGGACGTTAAGAAAGCGTTTTGGGTAAAGCCTAAGAATATCACGGTTGACTATTCAGAACACACCAACACTTGGCATATCGAAAATAAACGTGCTGACAGCTCAGTTTTGAGCAGACGTGATTTTGGTACTAAGAATATGAGTGCCTATGAAATCATGGAACATCTGCTCAATCTCAAAGAGCCAAAGGTCTATAAGCCTGAAACGTACATCGACCAGAACGGTGACGAAAAGGAACGCAGAGTTGTGGACGTTAAGGCAACAAAGATTGTTCAGCAGAAAGCAGGCAAAATCAAACAAGCTTTCAAGGATTGGATTTTCAAAGACCCTGAACGTGCGGTTCAGCTTGTGGAACAGTACAACAGGCAGTTTAACTCAATCCGTCCCCGTGAGTATGACGGCTCGGCTTTACGATTCCCCGGCATGAACTCCGCTATCACACTGAAAGAACATCAGAAGAACGCTATTGCACACGCACTTTTTGGCGGTAACACATTGTTTGCTCACTGCGTTGGTGCCGGTAAGACGTTTGAAATGATTGCAACGGCAATGGAAAGTAAGCGTTTAGGCTTATGCACAAAGCCATTATTTGCAGTTCCGAATCACCTGACTGAACAGATTGGTGAGGATTTTCAGAAGCTTTACCCCGGTGCAAATATCCTTGTGGCAACAAAAAATGACTTCAAAAAGGAAAATCGTCAGCAATTATTTGCAAAAATTGCCACGGGCGATTTTGATGCCGTTATCATCGGTCACTCTCAGCTGGGCATGATTCCGCTTTCTAAGGAAAGACAGGTTGATATTCTGCAAGAGCAGATTGACGATATTATGGCAGGAATTGAGGAACTTAAAAAGGCAGAAGGCTCGAAATTTCAGGTCAAACAGATGGAGCGTACAAAGAAATCTCTTGAAGCAAAACTTGACAAACTTGAAAAGTCGCACGATGACATCCTCACCTTTGAGGAAATGGGTATCGACAAACTTATCATTGATGAAGCCCATGAGTTTAAAAACGTGCCGACCCAAACGAAACTCACGAATGTTGCCGGAATTTCGTCCTCAGCTTCGCAAAAGGCTCTCGACCTCTTTATGAAGTGCCGATACCTTGATGAAAAGACAGGCGGCAGAGGTGTCGTTATGGCTACGGGCACGCCATTATCGAACTCTGTAACCGAATTACACACCATGATGAGGTTCTTAGAGTACGATTTCCTAAAGGAACACGGACTTAGTAATTTTGACAATTGGGTTACTGTATTCGGAAATCAGAAAACAGAATGGGAACTCGCTCCTGCGGGCAACCGATTCAAAGAACGCACTCGAATTGCCGATTATACAGGCTTACCTGAACTGATGAGTATGTTCAAACAGGTAGCCGACGTGCGTACAGCGGACACGCTCGACCTTGCTACACCTGAAATGGAGTATCATATTGAGAACATTGAAGTAACGGAATTTCAGAAAACGCTTGTGCAGGAGTTGTCAGATAGGGCTGATGACGTACAAAGCGGAAGCGTTGACCCGTCAATCGACAATATGCTCCGTATCACGTCCGACGGCAGAAAGTTGGGACTTGACCCTCGACTCATAGACCCGTCATTTGAGGATAATCCCGATACTAAGCTGAATCAGTGTGTCAGAAACGTCACTCAGATTTATCACGATACAGCTGAGGAAAAGCTTACGCAGATTATCTTCTGTGACCTTGGTGTTCCGAAGAAAAACTCTCAGTCTACGGATAAGGAAGAAAATGCAGACGAAAAATCAGCTTCCGAAAGAGAATCGCTTGAAGAAGAATGTGACTTCTGCGTTTATGATGATATTCGTGATAAACTGATTAAGAACGGTGTCAAGTCTGAAGAAATCGCCTATGTACACGATGCGAAAACGGAACAGCAAAAGGCGGATTTATTCGACAAGGTTAATAAGGGTGAGATAAGGGTATTGCTCGGCAGTACGGGCAAAATGGGTACAGGCACAAACTGTCAGAAGGAGCTTGTCGCTCTCCACAACCTTGATATTCCTTGGCGACCGTCTGATTTACAGCAGAGAATCGGCAGAATTGGACGTCAGGGCAATCAGAACAGCAAGGCTCATGTGTATAATTATGTTACCAAAGGCTCTTTCGATGCCTATCTCTATCAGACACTTGAAGCAAAACAGCGTTTTATCGGTCAGATTATGACCTCAAAAACTCCTGCACGAACCTGTGAGGACGTAGACCAGCAGGCACTCAATTACTCCGAAATCAAGGCTCTCTGCACAGGTGATGAGCGTATCAAGGAGAAGATGATGCTTGACAATGAGGTTAAGGAACTCAATCTCCTGAAATCTGAACACACAAACACGGTTTTCGATATGCAACAGACAGTAGCAACCGCCCCTGAAAAGATTGAAAAGGCTGAAACAAGACTTGAAAATCTCAAATCAGACCGTGAGGTACTCCGTCAGCTTCCGATTGATGCGGAAACTAAGTTGCCCATATTCAAGATTACCATTGACGGCACGGAATACACAGACCGCAAGGAAGCCGCACAGGCTCTTGAAGATGTGGTTCTTGGCTTCGTCAAGCGTAGTTCCGATACGAATAAGGAAATCGGTGAATTTCAGGGATTCAAGCTGTCCGTCAAGGCGGTTATGCTTGGCGGTGAGCCTGACATTTCAATCACCATGAAAGGCAATGCTGAACACAGGTGTCAGCTGACAAGCAGTTTTTCCGCAAATCTCAAACGTATGGAATCAACTCTTTACAAGATTGACCAAACCATAAACGATGCTCAGAACAGCGTAAATAAGCTGAAAATGGACTTGGAGAACGCACAGCGTATTGTTGCTACTCCGTTCCCTCAGCAGGCTGAACTTGAACAGAAAACCGAAAGACTTGCCACTCTTACCGAAGAACTGAATCAGGCAGCCATTGAAGCTAAAAAGAACGCTCCCGAAAAGCAGCGTACCTGCTACTTTGAGAGGGCAAAGCTGAAAAAAGAAGCTTTTAAGGACAGGCAGAAAACGGCAAAACCGAAAGAGAGAAGTCAAAATAAAAATGAAATAGAATGATAAAGCAGGCACTTCAATTTTAAGAAGTGCCTGCTTTCGTTAATTCATGTATTGCTGTACACAGCTTTCATAAAGAACTTTTGTATATCGTTCTTTCAGTCTGATCGGACTTATAATCTCCACCTTTCCCCTGAATGAAAATATCCAAGAAAAGAACGGCTGCGGATATTCTGCTCTTATGGGAACATGAATAATGAAATGATTATCTGAATCCTTATCTCTAAGCATTATCACAGATTTTCCAAAGCGGTCAATCACGATATTACAGTATTTGTTCTCCAGTGGCAAGCGTAGCGTGACGTACTCACTCTTTCCGCTGAACATAGAAAACGATGATTTGATGTACTGTTCCAGATTCAGCTTTTCATCCGGATATTCTCTCGCTGAATTCACAAGTCTGATATTTCGCATTCTATCAAGACGAAAGTTGGTATATGTATCGGCATATTTTTCATAATAGGAAACTACGTAATAGCATTCTCCACTCATCACCAATGCAAATGGTGAACAAATACGCTTTTCTCCTCGCTGAACCAAATGTTTATTTATATCGTAATCATAGTAATCAAAGCCGATTTGTTGATTACTGCGAAAAGCAGAATTTATAACGTCAATATTGTCAAGAATTTGCTCGTTATCCGACTTTACACGATTGGTCAGCATAATCTTTCTTCTGAGCAGAGGTGCTTCATAAATACTGCACAGACTCTCCAGTAGTTTCATCAGCTTTTCAGAGTCCTCTACTGTAATGAATCGGAATGAAGATATCGCATCGGCAAGCATTTTCAGGATACCAATTGAAATGGGACGGCTTTTCAGGTGATAGCCTTTGTTATAGGTGAATGCAATTTCCATACCACTTATCATCAGTGCTTCAATATCATCCTTTATTGTAACTGCATGAACTGAAAATCCGCAAGCCTCTAAATATGCTTTAATTTCATGAATCGAAACATAGTGCTTTGAATCTGTATATTTTATAAACATTTCTCTCAAACAAAGTAATCTGCATTTTGCGTTCATTTTTCTCACCTCAGATATTGATAATAACGTACATCTCAATCTATATTATATCATATTTTATGGCATTATCAAAGTGTTCAGCTATGAATTGAAAGCCGAGAAATTTTTTTGATGAGGTAAACTGTCAAAATTATCCGTAATTTCGAAAAAAGTTGTATTCGATGTTGGTGAAAATGCACTAACATATTTAATTCGGCACTTGACATTTTAAACAAAATGTGCTATAATTATAACTGATTATATGCAAGAATTAGGTGAATAAAAATGTGGTGCAAGAAATGCGAACACGAAACAAATAATGAGTATTGTGAACTCTGCAACAGTAAGACAGAACCTGTAATTCCGACAGAGGTTTTTTGGTGTAAGCATTGTAAAACACCGGTGATTGTCGCTGTTAATGAGAAACAAAACTGTTGCTGTCCTCTTTGTGGGGACGATATTGAATATTTAGCTTCTGATTTACGACCTGTGTTTCCAGAAGAAAGACTGTTAGTGGAAATCCTTTTGGATGAGCCAATGCAGTATCATAAATCTTCTGTATGGGCAAATAATAACAGATATTATTTTGACGGAAAATCTGTTGCTATTACATCAAAGCATTATAAAAAGTATTCTCCTGACTATATAAAGAATAAGCTTGAAGAGTATAAATCTGACAATGACTACTCATTTTTTAATGAATATATCAATAAATTCATATATGCCAATAAAGTGAGATTCAACTTTATTGTTGATGAAGCACATACTTTCATAAGAGAAGAAGCTTCTCACTATCCGATTGAAAGTATTGTAGTATCATTCTCAGGCGGAAAAGACTCAACTGTAACAGCTGATTTATCTGTAAAAGCTTTGAGTGAACCGAGTCTGGTGCATATCTTTGGAAATACTACGCTTGAATTCCCCTCAACTATCGAGTATGCAGAGCGTTTCAGAAGAAATAATCCAAAAGCCATTTTCAGAATAGCTCTAAATCGTGAGCAAGATTTTATGTCTGTTTGTGAAGATATTGGGCCGCCGGCAAGAATGATGCGTTGGTGCTGTTCTATGTTCAAAACAGGTCCAATCACGAGAATACTAAATCGCTATTACCGTGATAAGGACATTCTTACATTTTATGGAATAAGAAAATGCGAGTCTGTAAGCAGAAGTAAGTATAATAGAGTTGAAGATGATGCTGAGTCAGTAAAAATTCAAAAGCAGAAAGTTGCTTCCCCTATCTTTTATTGGATGGATATTGATATTTGGCTTTACCTTTTAAGTGAAGATGTCGACTTCAATGATGCCTACCGTCTTGGCTATGATCGTGTAGGATGCTGGTGCTGTCCAAATAACAATGAGCGTGCGCAGTTCCTATCTGCTATATATATGCCTGAACAGTCAAAAAAATGGCGAGAATTTTTGATAGAGTTTGCTAAAAAAATCGGCAAACCAGATGCAGAAATTTATGTTGACACAGGCAAATGGAAAGCCCGTCAGGGTGGAAACGGTGTAAAAGCTGCTGACGATGTTAAAATTCGTTTTACAAACTGTACTGCTGAGGATAATGCAAAAATATACAGATTAAATCGTCCTATGGATGATGAATTTTTAAATATGCTCACTCCTTTTGGTATGGTTTCAAAGGAACTTGGAAGAAAATTACTTAATGAAGTGATAGTTCTTGACATCAGAAATAACGTGCCGATTTTATCAGTTCAGCCATTTCAACAGGCTGATTATGAATACTCGGTCAAAATTAAGACTATGAACGTTGCAAAACATGATAACTTACAGAGGATGGTAGCATATCAAGTAAGAAAATTCAATGCTTGCAGAAAATGTCTTAAATGCGAATCTCTTTGTAGATTCGGAGCAATATCAATAGCAGGCGGAAATTATCATATAGATGAAGCTAAGTGCAAACGCTGTAAAATGTGCGTAACAGCTAAATATCTTGATGGTGGCTGCTTAATGGATAAATATTTGAAAACTAAAGAGGATAAGTCTATATGAAATTTAGAGGTCATGAAACCTTTGCCATCAGAAAAGGTTGGCTCAATAAAGGTGTTAAAAATATACAAATGAACCCCGGAGTGTTTTTGGGTGAAGCCGGAAATCCTATGGACGTGCTTGGTATCGGTGCAAATATGGTAAAAGCACTTAGATATTGGATGACAGCAACACAAATAGCTAAAGAGCCTAACTCAGGAAAAAGAAGGCAGAGCTTAACTGATATTGGCGAAGCTATCTATAAAAATGACCCATATTTTGAGGAAATAGGCTCGCTTGCACTTGTTCATTATGGCTTGGTATCTAATTCAAATGAAGCAACTGCGTGGCATATCTTTTTCAATGAATTTGATTATATTGAATTTTCGGAAGATGATTTTCAAAGTAGTGTGAAGAAATATGTTCGCATGACTGGAGAAAACCTGCCAAGTGAACGCTCGGTTTCAGATGATTTTAAGTGCATAGTAAACACTTATTATTCAAAACAGAAAAACAATGAAAATCCAGAAGATAATATCGAAAGTCCATTAACTGAATTAGGATTAATTGAATATCTTTATAGCAAAAGCAATGTTCGTATCTACAAAAAAGTTATGATAAAAGAAAATTTGCTCCCTGACCTAATTGTCTTGGCTATTATTTTGAATAATTCAAATAATGAAAAAGAATTGAAAATCAGTACCCTGCTAAAGGGCGATAACTCAATAGGAAAAGTTTTCAATCTGGATATGGTGAGAATAATAAATATTCTTTACAGGCTTGAAAAACAGGGATATGTTAAGGTGGTTAGAACTGCTGGATTGGATATTGTTGAAATCCTTACCGATATGACGTATGCTGATTGTGTTCAGCTTTATTATGATAAATTAAACCAATAAGTGAGATAGGTGTTACCAATGAGAAAAGAAATGATTGAAATTTCAAAAGGATTTCAGTCCTCTGTTAATATAGAATATGACTTCAATGACAAACGAAAAATAAAGGATTTTATTCCTACAAATGCTTGTCTTGAAATTATCGAAAACATCATGATAAGTACCGATGATGCCTCAAATTCAAGAGCGAAAATTCTTACAGGTGCATATGGCAGAGGAAAATCTCTTTGTGTTATGATTGCTCTCTCAATTCTTTTTAATTCCAATATGGATTTCAAACCGCTTATTGGAAAAATTAAAAAGTGTAACGAAGAATTAGCACAGAGAATCAAGAATTATACAACAGCAAATAAAAGAATGTTACCTGTCATAATAAGCGGAAACAGTAGCAGTATGACACAGGCATTCCTGAATGCCCTACAAAAATCACTAAGCCTTAATGATTTGTCTGATATTATGCCTGAAACACATTTTCAGTCTGCTATCAACACTATCAATCGTTGGAAAAATGATTATCCGAATACTTATGATCAATTCATTAGTTTACTAAATGAATCTATTGATGAGTTTATAGAAAAGTTATCTGACAGCGATGTTGAAACATACAAAAAGTTTACTGATATATACCCTGAGCTTTCAGCTGGCGGAATGTTCAATCCTTTCTTTAGTAGCAATGTTGTCGATATATATGATAATGTTAATACAGAAATTAAAAAAAGAGGATATTGTGGTATATTTATCGTCTATGATGAATTCGGAAAATATCTTGAATCAAACATTTCAACTGCAACTGACAGTGAAACAAAAATGTTACAGGATTTAGCTGAAAAATGCAACCGCACTTCTTCACAGCAGCTTCATTTGATGCTTATCTGTCATAAAGATATTTCTAACTATATTGACATGAATCTTCCGCAAGATAAAGTGGACGGATGGAGAGGTATCTCTGGAAGATTTGAGCATATCAATCTTACGAATAACTTCTCACAAATGTATGAAATAATTTCACATACAATCAAGAAAACTGAATATATGTGGAATGAATTTAAAGCAGCGAATGAATCTGTTTTCTCATCGCTATATACGCTATATAATGGTTCATCTATGCTTGGAGGGAAAGAAGAACTTGTAATAGATGGCTGTTATCCTTTGCACCCTGTTACTACGTTCTTACTTCCACGTCTTTCAGAGCGTGTAGCACAAAATGAACGAACACTCTTTACTTTCCTTAGTTCCAATCAAAAAAACACGTTAAGACAGTTTGTTGACAATACCAAAGACGAACTGGACTTCATTACACCTGATTACTTATACGATTATTTTGAAAATGAACTGAGAAAAGAATTGAATTCCTCTGATATACATAAGGTTTATTCCTTGTCTGCAAAAATTCTTAGAAACTTCAGTTCGGATTCCTTATCTGCAAAAATCATTAAGTGTATTGCGGTTATTCATTTCGTTCAGCAATTTGAACTATTAGCTCCCATTACAGATGTTATTTGTAATATTTATAGTGTGAAATATGACTCTAAGGAAGTAATTGATTGTATCCAAAATCTTATAAATGAACAGTATATTCTTTATAGAAAACTCAGTAATAGCTTCCTCTGTTTGAAAGAAACAAGTGGTATTGACATAAATGAAGAAATTGACAAAAGAACTGCTTCTATTATTGCTCATAAAACTGAACAGCAAATTATAGATGAGTGTGTGAATGTAAAGTACCTCTATCCTACTGCATACAACGATGATAAGTGTATCACAAGATATTTTGAAATTTGCTATGTAACTCTCGAAAATTATATAAGTGAAATAAAGAAAGAGATGCCTTATGAGATTGCTGGAAAGGTATTTGCTGTTTTCAATTCTGCAAACCAGTCATTTGATGATTTTACAAGAGAGGTATACAGAAATATTTCTACTAACGCAAGACATATGACAATTGTTCCAAGTTATGCAACAACTGTTGTCTCCTCGCTTGCAAAATATTTAGCTATAAAAGAACTTCGTGAAGAATCGGCTGATGACTCAATATTGTTTGACGAGTATTCACTTTATCTTGATGATTACAGTGAAATAGTTTCTGACTTCACTATGTCATTTATTTCCCCTGAATTAAAAAAATCTCAGTATTGTTATGAGGGCAAGACCGTAAATATCAGAAGAAAATCTCAATTAAGTGAACGTCTTTCTGAAATTTGCAGAACGGTTTATTCAGCAACTCCTGTTATAAACAATGAATCACTCAACAAGGATAAATTACCGAGTGTTGCAATTAACAGCAGAGCCAAGATTCTTACTGCACTTCTTGAAAGTGACGAAATATCTGAGAACTTAGGTTTAAAGGGATCTGGACAGGACGTTTCATTTATGAGAAGTTCTCTTATACAAACAGGGATATTAGTATGTGCAGAGGAAAAATATAGCCTTAATACAGATCCTGCCGATGCAAATCTTAAAAATGTACTTAGCATTATTAAGGAGTTTTTCAGAAGCACAATTGAAACAGGAGAAAAATCATTTTCAGAATTATATAATACACTTACCAACCCCGAATATGGCATCGGATTAAAAAAAGGTGTTATTCCAATATATATTGCCGTTATTTTAAACGCAGTGAAGAAAGACCTTATTTTCAAGCAAAACGGAAACGAAATAAGGCTGACATCAGATTTATTAAATGCTATCAATGAAAGACCAGAATTATATTCGGTTGTAATGGAAGATTGGAATGACGAAAAATCTGTATATTTAAGCAAACTCAATGAACTCTTTGTTGACTTTGTACATGAGAGAGAAAAGAGTTTTAACAGTTTCTCCTACATAGTAGGTGCAATAAACAGGTGGTATCTCTCATTACCTAAATGCTCAAGAGAAATGAGCAGTATTTACGATACAGACAAGGCAATTGCACAGGCTGATACTAAGTTCATAAACAGCCTGAAAAAGCCAATTACAAATTCCAGAGATTATCTGCTTCTCACACTCAGCAAAATATATGCTTCTGAGCCAAGCAAGGAACTTGCCGATAAACTTAGTAAGATAAAAGATTTGCTTGATGATGGCAAAAATTCGCTTGTACGCTATGTCTCAAACGTATTAAAGGAAACATTTGGTGCTACGGAAGGAGTATCACTTAATTCTGTCCTTACTGAATGGTATGAAAACTTAAAACCTGAAACTAAGCAACATCTTTTCGCTAATAATGAAAATGCGATTCTCAATCTGATTTCTACTATCACAAATGATGAGTTCCTGTTTGCTGAAAGAATCGGTAAGGCGATAACCGGTTTAAGACTTAACGATTGGAACAATACGATTGCTCAAAACTTCCGTGAATTGCTTGAAGCATTCAAAAATTCAATAGAAGAATTTGATAGACAGGCTGACAGCAAGACAAATAATGCAATACAGCAATTTACTATGATTATTACCGACGATGACGGTGTTGAAAGGACTCGATACTTTGAAAAGGTTGAGTATAGTAGCAGAGCAAATCTCCTATATCAGGATATAACAGCTGCTATTGAAGAAATGGGGCAGTCAATTACCGAACAGGAAAAGCGACAGGTTTTGATTGATATTTTATCAAAACTCTGTGAGTAAACGAAAAGAGGTGGGAACAATGGAAGATTTAGTGTATTTAGATAATGCTGCAACTACATTTCCAAAGCCCGAATGTGTATATACCACAATGGATAAATTCACAAGAACTAATGGAGTGAGTTTAGGACGTGGACAGCATATATTATCTGCAAAGGCAAGTTCTATTGCTGATGAAACAAGAGAGTTACTCTTACAGCTTTTCCATTGTTCTAATAAAAAGGTAGTATTTACGAATACAGCTACAGAAGCATTAAACATTATCCTTAAAGGCATAAATATATCAAATGGAGTAAATATATATATTTCTCCATTTGAGCATAATGCTGTTACTCGAACACTTCACTATCTGCTACAAAAAGATGATTTTAATATTATAGAACTTAACGCAGATAAAAAAACATTTACGCTTGATGCAGATAAAATAAAAGCACAGTTTGAGAAAAATTCGCCGTTTGCTGTTATAGTGAGCCATGTTAGTAATGTAATTGGCTCGGTTGCACCGATTGAGCAAATCTTTTCTCTTGCAAAGAAATATGGTGCCATTACTATTGCTGATATGTGTCAGAGTGCCGGACTTATAGATACTGACATAAGCAGTTCTATATACGATTATATTGTTTTTGCAGGACATAAAACTTTATATGGGCCGCTCGGTATTTCTGGATTCATAAGTTCATTTCCTCAAAAATTAGAGCCAATAATTATAGGCGGAACCGGAATTGAGTCTGCAAATCAGTTTATGCCTGATGATATTCCAATAAAGTACGAAGCAGGAAGTCATAATACAACAGCGATTGCAGGACTGAACGCTTCGATTAAATGGATACAAGAATTAGGCATAGAAGCAGTATATCGAAAAGAACAAGAAAATTATTATAAGCTATGTGAAATTCTTGATAGTTATGATAACATACGCTATTTCAAGCCTGAGAAACATTCTGGTGTAGTATCCTGCTTGTTTGACGGATATAGTAGCAATGAAATCGGACAAGTATTGAGTCAGAATAACATAGCCGTTAGGACAGGCTTGCACTGTGCACCTTATGCACATAAATTTATAGGAACATTCCCAGCAGGAACAGTTAGATTCAGTGTAAGTTACTTTAATACTGACGCTGAATTTGAAAAACTGAATGAAGTATTAGATTATATTAACGAAAATTCATAGGGGTGAAATCATGAGTTTAAGGGATATAGACGTAAAAATAGAATATCGTTCTCTTTTGCATAATATAGCAAATGATTTTTACATTCCTGCCCTAAGAGAAGCAATAAGTTATGACCGAGCTGTTGGCTTTTTCTCATCTTCCATTCTGGCAAGTATCGCCAATGGCATAGATGGATTGGCAAAAAATAGTGGAAGAATCAGACTTGTCACATCACCATATTTATCGGAAAAAGATAAAGAAGCCATTCGTAAAGGATATGAAAGCAGAGATGAAGTTATCCAAAATGCACTTTTAAATGAATTGCATGAACCTCAAAATTACATTGAACAGGAACAGCTGAATCTTCTTGCTAACCTTATCAGCGATGGTATACTTGATATAAAAATTGCATTTACCGAAGATACTACTAAAATTGGTATGTATCATGAAAAATTAGGTTTGATAAGGGATAGTGAAGGCAATGTTATTGCATTTTCAGGCTCAATGAATGAATCAGAAAATGCTTTAAGTGCTAACTATGAAACTATTGATGTTTTTTGTTCATGGAAGAGCGATAGAGAACGTATTAGAGTAAAGGAAAATGCGTTTGAATCAATCTGGAACGATACAGAGCCTAATATCATCGTATTGGATTTTCCTGAAATAAAAACAGAACTTATAAATAAGTATAAACGTGAAAATCTAAACTATTCTCAACCACCTGTTTATTATAGAGAACTGATAAAATACTCTATATCAGGTGCAAAAGTGCCTGACGGTTTTAAATTTCATGATTATCAACAAGAAGCAATAGATAAGTGGGTTCAGCATAATTATTGTGGTATTTTTGATATGGCAACCGGAACGGGCAAAACCTATACAGGTTTAGGAGCAATTTCAAAGCTTAATCTTGATTTAAGAGGACACTTAGCTGTAGTAATTGTTGCTCCATATCAGCATCTTGTTGAACAATGGGTTGAAGATATTGAAAAGTTCGGCATGAAGCCAATTATAGGGTACAGTGCATCAAGTCAAAAAGACTGGAAAACACGTCTTGAAAATGCAGTAAGACGACAGAAATTAAAGGTCAAAGGGGCTGAATTCTTCTGTTTTATATGCACTAATGCTACATACTCATCAACTTTTGTTCAGAACACAATCAACAAAATAAAGGGCGATTGCCTTTTAGTAGTAGATGAAGCCCATAATTTCGGTTCTACAAATTTAAGAAAACTCTTAAATCCTATATTCAATTATAGACTTGCACTTTCAGCAACGCTTGAACGTCACAATGACGAAGAAGGTACAGAAGCGTTATACTCATATTTCGGAGATAAGTGCATTGAATATACTCTTGAAAAGGCTATCGAAAATGGCTTTCTTACCAAATATCATTATCATCCAATCTGTGTGAATTTGAATGACAATGAACTTGATGAATACTATAAGCTTACAAAGCAAATTCAAAAATGTATGAAAAAAGGTAAGGATGGTAAGTATGCCCTGACAGAACAAGGAAAGCGATTAGCTTTAAAACGTGCAAGACTTGTTTCAGCTGCTGAAAATAAACTTTACGCACTTCAACAAGAAATTATTCCGTTTGTAGATGACAATCATATTCTTGTATATTGTGGTGCAGCATCAATGAAAGATTTCCATAGTGATACCTATCCTGTTGATGAAGATGAAATCAGACAGATAGATGCTGTTACAGATTTGCTGGGAAATCAACTTAATATGAGAGTATCGCAGTATACCTCAAGAGAAGATATTGAGGAAAGACAAATCATAAAAGACCAATTTGCTGAGGGTAAAATATTGCAAGCGTTAATTGCAATCAAGTGTCTTGATGAGGGTGTCAACATTCCAAGCATAAAAACAGCTTTCATCTTAGCAAGTACCACAAATCCTAAAGAATATATCCAAAGACGTGGCAGAGTTTTAAGACTTTATGAGGGCAAGGAATATGCGGAAATATATGATTTTATTACATTGCCACAGAATCTTGGAACTGCCTTTGCTACATCAGACAACGAGTTGCAAATGGGGCTTGGACTGGTGCGAAACGAGTTGAAGCGGGCATTTGAATTTGCAAGACTTGCTGATAACTATGTAGAGTCAGATATAAAGCTTCAAGAAATTAGAGATATTTATAATATTACCGAAGAAATACCAGAGTTTGGGGAGGAATTTGATTACTATGAGTAACAATGATACCATAACAATTGATGATAAAAAGGTGAAGAATATCCTTCGAAAGATTATCATTGAAGAAAGAAGAAATGTCAGTTCCAAAGAGATTTCCGATTCTGAAATGGTAAAGAAGATTAAGAAGATTATTGAGGAGGAAGTAGAATGTTATTAAAGAAAATCACATTGAAAAACTTCCGTCAGTTTAAAGGCGTTCAAAGTGTTGAATTTGCAACTGACCCTCAGAAGAATGTAACTGTTATTATGGGTGAAAACGGTTCAGGAAAAACTACTCTCGCACAGGCATTCACTTGGTGCTTGTACGGGGTAACTGATTTCAAAACACAGTCTGTCATCAATCTTTCTTATGCGAACGAAATGGCAATCGGAGAATCTACAACTGTGTATGTTGAACTTATTCTTACTCATAAGGGCATCGATTATACAATTGTTAAAAATCAAGGTTATACTAAGGACAGGACTGGCGAAGTGAAAGCTGTTTCTACACAGTTGGTAATTCACTATAAAGACAGAAATGGACAAACTGAAACTGTACGAGAAGCACAAACTGTTGGTAAGATAAAAGAAATACTTCCGCAGGAACTCTCACGCTACTTTTTCTTTGATGGCGAACGCATTGATAAGATGAGTGAAGATATTCAGTCAGGAAAAAGCGAGGAGTTTGCAAACGCAGTAAAAAGACTTTTAGGACTCGACTCATATTCTGAAGCCAAAAAGCACTTAGGCGGTGAAAAAAGAACCGGTAGTCGTTCTGTTATTGGTAGCTATAACAGTGCTTTTGATGCAAGTACTGACAGTAAAATTGTAGCTTATTCCAGAGAATATGAAAGACTTCAAGCAGAAATAGATAATCTTACATCCAGAAAAGAAGATATAGAAGAACAGATGCCTGTAATTGAAACTGAAATCGAAAAACTCACTGAAACAATTGCAAAAAACAGAGATGGAGAGAGATTACAAGCTGAGTGCAGACGAAAAAATGATGAGATTAGAAGAAATAATGCTCTTATTGATAATTCGACAGATAAAATCATCTCATCTTTCAAGAGTAACTATAGATTCTTCTTCTACAAAAAACTCGTAGCTGATGCTCTTGAAGTTTTGGCAGACGCAGATAAAATGGATAAAGGTATTCCTGATATTCATGAAAGAACAATCAAGTTCCTTATACAAAGAGGTAGCTGTATTTGTGGCAATCCAATCTGTGAGAACAGTAAAGAACACAAGGCTTTGCTTGATTTGCTTGCATACATTCCACCTCAGTCACTCGGAACAATGATAAACGCTTTCGCTACTGAGGGCAAGAACAGGACAAGAAATGGAGAAAACATTTTTGAAACGGTAAAAGATATTCTCTCTGATGTCGAGGAAAGACGTACTTTAAATGACGACTTACAAGCTGATATTGTACAGCTTGAGGAACAAATTAAGTCCTTTGAATCTATTGGTCACTACCAGTCAAGATTAAATTCGTATAAAGAGGACAGACGAAAGAAACAAAATGAATTGACCAAAATCAGTGGCGATATTGGCAGGTTAGAGACAGAACGAGATAGGCAGGCATCTGAACGTGACAGACTTGCATTACAAAGCGATGATAATAAAAAAATCGCTGTATACAAAACTTATGCAGAAAGAATACTCGAAATTCTAACAGACGAATACAGCAAGCGTGAAAAAGAAGTCCGTAAGCAACTTGAAGCCGCTATTAATGAAATTTTCAAGACTATCTATAAGGGCGGGTTATCACTTAATATTGACCACAAATACAATATTCACACAATAATTAACGATGATAGTGCATATAGTGGGATAATGAGCGATACATCTACTGCACAGAGTATTTCTGTAATTTTTGCTTTTATTGCGGGAGTTATTAAGGTTGCTCGTGAAGCAAGTGGTACTAACGATGATTTATCAGCTGAGGCATATCCTCTTGTAATGGATGCTCCTTTGTCAGCATTTGATAAAAGAAGAATACAGTCTGTTTGCGAAACATTACCCGGTATAGCAGAACAGGTAATCATCTTTATTAAAGATACTGACGGTGAACTTGCAGAACAGTATATGTCCGATAGAATAGGTGCAAGTTTTGAATTTAACAAAATTTCTGAAACAGAAACTTGTTTCAAGGAAAGGGGTTAAGCTATGTTTGATAAGGAATATGCGTTCAGAGGAAAGCATTGTGATATGGTAATTAAATTAACAGGCGAATTTTCAAGTTCAAGCGAAGATGGGAGTAGTCAGAAGAAGCACTCTTTGTTTAAAACGAACTTTGACGTGTATCTGCTCGCCCCAATTATAGGCTTTTTATATAGAAGAAAAGCTGATGTGGATACTACACCTAATGGTGGAACTACAAAAATATTTGCAGATATTCAGATGAAAAATTCAGATGACCTGAATTTCAATTACAGACTTATCATGCTTCTTGATAAGGAAAATGAGTCTGATTCAGAAAAAAGAATCGAAAAAGCATTTAGGGGCATAAAAAATGAGAATGATGAGCTTCTGTATAATCAGTATGTTCTTGGTGGAGTTGAAGTCCTCTATGAGAATATAATTGAAAAATCTTCAGACTATATCGTTAATCTGTATGACTTTCTGGATGACTTTAACAGCCGTTATAATGAGGATTTAGATTTGGAGAAGATTCTTGCAATGGCTCGTAAAACATCGTTTTAAGGAAACTTAAAATGAGCGATAAAGATATAGCTGTTCAAAAGCTACAGGACATATACGTCAGTAATGGATTTATAACAAGCGACCAAATATTTGATGTTTGCGATGAATTAGATATATCCATTTTTGATACTGACTATGTAATGAATAAAGTTGCAAGTTTGGGAATACTCGTTTCAGATACTGCGATTTCAGCCGATGATGATTCAGATGAAAAGGAAGAAGTAACGGATTATGCACAAGTTGATTATAATAAAATTTACAATTACTTTCTTTCAAATTACCCGGCTATGAAGCAAATTATTGATGTAGCCAAAAGCACTCCTCCTATACAGCATAAAGAACCAAGTCAGCTTTTTATTCAAATCCGAAGCGGAAATTCTCATGCAAAAGATATTTTATTTCGCAAATTTATTCGTGTTGCACTTAGAATAGCATACAATTACAGAAAAAGAACGATTATTTCTTTAGAAGATATTTTTCAGGAAGCTTGCATTGGTGTTTTAAAATCAATAGAAGTATACAATCCTCATGAGCATTCAAATTTTACATCATACTGCTCTACATGGATAATGCAAAGTATTGACAGATATATAGCTGACCATGAAAGCATAATTAGAGTGCCTGTTCATGCACAAGAAAATGAAACTTTTAGGGTGATTGATGAATTTATCGATAAAAATCCATTGCTGACTGATACTGAAACACTAAAAATTTTAATAAACGAAAAACACATCTCCTACAAGGATGCAAACACATACTTGCTTATTCATAAAGCGACTCAAAATGTTTTTATATATGATATATATGAATCTATCGATGATATAAATATTGCTGACGGCACTAATGTAGAGGAACAAGTTGACGAAATTATTAAAAGCAAGGAAATATTGGCAGCGCTTGACAAACTCCCCGAAAGAGAAAGAGAAGTCTTACGCTTGAGGTTTGGTCTAATCTCAGGATATGAATACACTCTTGAGGAAATTGGTGTCATGATGAATGTAACTCGTGAGCGAATACGTCAAATGGAAGCAAAAGCATTGCGTAGATTACGAAATCCTGCATTATCAAAAACACTACATGACTTTCTATAGAAAAATGGATAGAGCCCATCTCATGACTCTATACATTTTTTTATTATACCAACAAACACTCCCTAATCGCAATTTCCTCCGCCTGCAACTCAAAGAGGTTTTCAAGCTGCCATACCTTAGCGGTATCGGCATTTCTCATTGCAAGTGCATACTCAGAGTCCGTATCACGCATTTTGTTCCAAATCTTCCACTTCTCATTTACGCACTCCGTGATACGCTCGTCGATATGGACATAGATTCTGCCCTTGTTAGTTTCTTCCTGTAAACGCTCAGGACAATGTTCCTCAGCCCATCTCACATAGATACAAGCAAGCTTGTCCTTGCTGTAATCGTGGTAGTCGTTTCCGCACTGTGTAATCATCATTCTATCTGTATCAAGTGCAATTCTCTGATAATTGTGTTTGTAAATCATAATCTTAACCTCTCTTTTTCTTTATCAAAACTCCCGCAAGAACGCCAATCCCTGCAAGGATAACTCCGCCAATTCCGTAAATCATGCCGTTTGAGGACTTTTCACTACTCTCGGCTACCGTTTCGGTACTTGCTTCTGATACCTCAGCTGTGGTTTCTGCTTCGATTTTCAGGTTTTCACCTACTCTGTAAGCAGTTCCGTTACCGTCATCAGCAGTAATGTTTTTCGGCTTTTCCTCGGTCTTATCCTCTTTCAATGTACTAAACGGCATAAAACTGTCCACCACATCGCCATTGTCATCGCTCATGAGCCACTTGCCGTCCTGCAAATTGAAGTGATAGGTTGTTTCATCGGTGTCAATCGTCCAATTTCCGTCACGGTCATCGTTGAAGTCCCACTTGTCCGTGAGTTCATCATAATAATCCTTGAAATCGTAGTTCAGCTGACCGATTTTGCTCCAATCATAATCATCATCGCCATAGTTGTCATTGACCCACTCGGTCAGGATATGGTGCTTGTAGCTTGCTTCGGGAAAGACAAGTCCGTCATCTCCCTTGCCATGCCACCAATCAGACCAAATTTCGCTGACTATGTAGTCCTTGTCGAGCATATCATCTGCATAGGCTGTCAAACTCGGCACACCTATCAGAACCATGCTTACTGCAAAAGGTACGATTTTTCTAATCATTTTTAAACATCTCCTTGTGTTTAAGTATTGGGTACAATACTATTATATATCTTTAAGCCTGTTTTTACAAGCCGCAATGCGCACAAAGTTACCTGAAAAAATCCGGATAACTTTTACAAAAAGAATTGACATAAATCCCTTAATGGAGTATAATGAAGGCAACGGGTACAATACGGAAGGACTGATTTCATGTACTATAACGAGAAACGCAAGGCGATTACAGCCAAATACGTTAAAGAACACCTTGACGATATAAAAATCCGTGTTCCAAAGGGACAGCGTGAGAAGCTGAAAGCCATAGCAGCCGAAATGGGCATGAGCATGAATCAGATGTTCATTAAGGCTGTTGAGGAATATATTGAACGAAACTATAAGCCTGAAGAAGCAGATGAAACAGATTGACAAATCGGAATTGGTGGAGGAATATCCATGATAAAAGTGGAAAATAAATCAAGGAAAGAAATTGCAGACATTGGCAGAAGAATCGGTGAGGCATTTGCTGATGAAAAAGCCGGAACAGTTACAATGCTCACAAGAGAGCAAACAATAAAAAGCTTTGAGATTATGACGGAATGGTTTTACAGAGCAGGAACTCTGTATACCACATCTGAAATAGGAGAGGGATATCTTGCTTATTGGAGTAAGAGGGCAAAACCTTCAATGGGTTCGACCTTACATATGATCAAGCGACTTTTATGCGAGTTACCGCCTAAGGCACTGATAGCTATGGCACAAAGTGGAGACGAACAGTATGCGAAGATTTTCAAAAAAGAGCATGACTATATTGCAGTATCCATGGTTGTTGTCCTGCGAGAATATCAGGGGAAAGGATATATGCACAAGATTTTGGAGCAACCTTTTGCCGAGGCGGACACAAAGAATATTCCCTGTATTCTGGATACTGATACGCCGTTAAAAGTAAAAAAATATACTAGATGTGGAATGGAACTATGTGGCGAGAAAAAATTGAAAAATGGCATTTCACTGTATACGATGGCATATAATAAAAATTAATATGGATAATGGAAATGAAATGTTTCAAATGTTGGATGAACTAAGCTGACAATTCCAGTTTGCAGAGTTATTCCAACTCTCCCTTTTTCCGCCTACGCTCAGGTTCATCCCTCAAACTTTCAAGGTAATCGTCAATCGTTCGGCTTGCCTTGTCTAAATCAGCATACTCTTTTTTGAGGTAGCGGTATTCTTCGTAGAGTTTTTCACGCTCCTCATACAACGCTTGTCGCTGACGGTCAAGCGAAGTTTCTGACGGAAACTTACCGTCGGGATACAGCGATTTTAACCGACTGCCAACGCTCTTGTACTCATCAAGTACGGGAGCGTAATTTTTTGCGTAGTCTTTCTGTTTACGTCCTGACAGCGATTTGTACTTGTCATGAAACGGTCTTGTACGCTGAAACCGTCTTGCAAGTTCAATCTGCTCGGATAAATCATTTATCTTCTCGTCAAGATTTTCAATGCTCTGGGTAATCATTCCCCGTCTTGCCATAACGGACATAGCGGTTGGTTTCAGTTCCGATGTACCGTGAACGTTGTAGCTTTCAAGCATATTTATCATCTGAGCAACATTCTTCATGTTCTGAATATCCGCCCAATGCTGAAATCCCTTGCTGTCGAACCTGTCACGGTCAATAATCATCTTCCTGTGTGATGAGAATTGTTTAATTCTACGCTGAATGTTCTCAGGCAGATAGTAGTAACCTAAAGTTTTCGCTCTGGCATAACGCTGCTGACCTTGCATACGAAACTTCAAAGAAATCATCTTATCGGGATTGTAAACCGCTTCAATGCTGTTTAATCTGCACTTCTCAAGGAAGTCCTCAAACGTATCGGAGCGCTGAATAATGCAATCAAGTTCGTAACGGAGTTTCTCTTTCCATGACGAACCTTGTTGTTGTTTCGTCCATTCATAGTGAGATACACCCTTGCCGATTTCCCCATATTCAATAGTGGACAGTCCCATTTCCTTGCAAACATCATCGGAAAGCTGACGGATTTTCTTCCACGCAGGATTGCGTTTTGTGTCCATAAGCGTACCGAAAGCCTTGTAGTTTTCCATGTTGGTCTTACAGAAAATGATGTGGTTATGGATATGGTCTGTGTCGGTGTGCGTAGCCAAAACATACGCATACTGTCCCTGAAAGAGTTTTTCGCAGAGCATAAGTCCTGCCTGATGAACCTGTTCGGCTGTCGCTTCATTCGGTGCGAAACTCTGAATAATGTGATAGCCTAGAACGCTCCCTTTGTTTTTTCCAAAGCTTCTGATTATATCGAATTGGTCTGAAATTTCCTCGGCTGAACCGTCACACCCGTATTTTCTGATATAAGAAGCCTTTTCGGGATTGGTTATATATTGGACGGATTTAGCTTGCGTAACTCTAATTGGATGAATCTGAGTTGTTGCCAAAGCTTATCAACTCCCTCCTGCAATTCATACAGTTCTTGCTTGTAAATACGGCTTGTCGAGTTTACTCTGTGTGCAATCTGATTGACATTGTTTGCCACGCTCATAACCGACTGCCGTATTTTTTTCATCTCATTGTGGTCAAATTCAAGGTAGATTCCGTGTATCATCATGTGGCGAAACAGTTCACTCATTGATGATACCTCACACACTTCGAGTCGCTTCTGTATCAGATTCCATTCATCTTCATTGACCTTGAAGATGAGATTCTTGTCACGTTTTTTACTGCTCATTGTTCAAATCTCACTTTCTTATGCTTATTTTATCGTTGATTTTTTGTTGCGTAAGCAACGCCCCAAAAGGGTCTTAGGGAAAACGGAGTGTCCCTAACAAACTGATGAAGATTTAACGGATGTTAATACCTTCATCGTTGCTTGCTACTCCAGATCAGCTGTGTCAGCCAATCTTTTTCCTTCGTCAAATTTCCCCTCTATATATAACGTAAAATTTCACCGAAATCGCAACCAAATCTGAGCAATAAGATATTTTGTTCGTTGAATATTTACATTTTCAGTGCATTTTCACATTCAGCAACAGGTTTTTTTGACAGAAGAAATGCTATAATACCCACAGCATAAATTTATGACAATTTGCGAATACCGGTATTCATGATTCAGGAAGGAGTTCTGAACATGGACTTTACAGATAAGCTGGACATACTCTATGCCCGCCGTTCCAGTGAGGACGGAAAAGACGGTGAAAGTATTGAAAATCAGATCGCACTGCTGAAACAATATGCAGCCGATAAAGGCTACTACAACATCAAAGTGATAACCGATGACGGTTACACAGGCACAAATTTTAACAGACCGGGCTTTCAGGAGGCACTTGCTCTCATACAGCACAGGCGTGTCGGACGTTTCATTGTAAAAGATCTATCTCGTCTTGGCAGAAATACCGTGGAAGTTGGTCAGTATATCGGCGTAGTTTTCCCACGGTTCGGTGTAGAATTTATTTCCGTACACGACGGACCGGAATCCGGTGATCCTGACAGCCTGATCACGCAGTTCAAAAATATCATGAACGAATACTATGCAAAGGATATTTCAGATAAGCAGAAGCTGTCCTTACAGGCGAGAAGCAACAGCGGAAAGCATATTGCTTCTACACCGACATATGGTTACAAACTTGATCCCGATGACCGTCACCATTGGGTTATTGATGAACCTGCCGCAGAAGTGGTAAGACTTGTTTTCAAGTACTACAATGAAGGTATGCAGGTGTCAGAAATTGCCCGTACACTGGAAAGAGCGAAGTATCCTGCACCGTCCTATTACCGTCATCGTGTTGTGAAAGGTTCAAGAACGGAAAAGAACCCGTATCATTGGACAGGCAGCAGTGTAACAGCCATTTTGAAACGTCAGGAATATGCAGGTGATACAGTAAATTTCAAAACATATCATACGAGTTTCAAAGACAAACAAGTACGCTATCGGGATGAAGAAAGCTTTACCATTATTCGTGATACACAGGAAGCTATCATCTCCCGTGAGGAGTACGAAACAGCAAAGAAACGCCGCAAATCCACCAGACGTGTGATTCAGACCAGAGAAAAACACCTGCTGGACGATATGGTGTACTGTGAAGACTGCGGAAAGAAGATGTATCTGAATTTTCGCAAATACGCAGGCGGAAACTGCTATGTGTATATCTGCGACAGCTATCGCAAAAAGAAAGGCTGCTCTGCCCATTACATACAGGAAACAGAAGTCATTGAATCTGTTCTGTGTGCAGTACGCAAGATCTTTGATATGTACAGATTGGATAAAAACGAGTGCAGACGTACTCTGATCAGGTGGATATGTCAGCGGAATGAAACAAAAATTCGTGAAATCCATGTGCGTATCAAAACCATAACCGACAGACTTCAAACGATCAATCAAACAGAACAGGCTCTCTTTGAACAGAAGTTGCAAGATGAAATTTCTCAGGAAACCTTCACAAATATAACGGTCAGCATGAATGCGGAAGCAGAATCACTCAAAAATGAATATGGCAAACTTTTGATTCTGCTGGATAAATTCGACGATCAGAAAAAGAGCGTTCCAAAATTTCTGACCAAAGCAGAAGCATTTGCCGATACGGAGATCACCAAAGATGACAGATACATTTTAGAGCAGTTGGTGGAAAAGGTAACGATTCAGGAAATTGAAACCACTGATATTTACAATAATCCTGCGACAGCAGTTAAAGTGTTGGTTCATTTCGTGGATATCGGAGTGATCTGAACGGCTGCACATCGGTAACAAGTGTGACGATACGGCGACGATGCGTTAAAACTTCGGCGACAATGTTCCCATAACTATTGAAAAAAGTCCTCCTGTGCGCTATTCTTAGTAGAGAGTAAAGCACAGGAGGATTCCTATTTATGTATGATAAAATTACAGCATTGTACTGCCGGTATTCACATGATGACGGACAGGAAACAGAGAACGAAAGTATTACGCATCAAAAAGCTTTGCTGAAAGAATATGCGGAAAATAACGGCTATTCCAATCTTCGCTATTACACTGATGACGGTTATACAGGCACAGATTTCAACCGACCGGATTTTCAGAGAATGATGGAGGACGTAGAAAACGGTATTGTCCAAACAATCCTTGTAAAGGATATGAGCCGCTTCGGACGAAACTATATTCTTGTCGGTCAGTATGTGGAACTTGTCCTGCCACAGTATCATGTCCGTGTGATCGGTGTAACAGACAATTATGATTCTTATGATACGGAAAACGACCTGTTCGCTTTTGAGAGCATCTTCGCTGAAATGTATGCTGCCGATATTTCAAAAAAAGTTACCTATGCAAAGCATACGCTCGGTATGAGCGGAATCAAGCTGAAATCACGTCCGCTTTACGGTTATAGGTTGGTCGATGGGGATTACACGCAATGGGAAATTGATACAGAATCCGCCGAAATTGTGCGAATGATCTTTGATATGTTTCTCAATCAGGATATGTCTGTCAATGCTATTGCAAAGTATCTGCGTACTAATAAAATTCCTACGCCCAGTGCATACATGGGATACAAATACACAAAGGTCAACCTTCCTTATGACTGGTCTTTTCCGATTGTCAGCCGAATTCTGAAATTTCAGGAATACTGCGGTGATACAGTCAATTTCAAAACCAGACAGGTTTCCTACAAAGTAAAAAAACGATTGCCAATCCCAAAAGAAGATTGGGTGATCTTTCAGAATCAGCACCCTGCCATTATCAGCCGTGAAGATTTTGAAAAAGCACAGAAAAAGCTGAAAAACATATCAGAAAACGCATTTCCGCAGCCTAAAGCGACAAGAAATGATACTCTTTTCAGGCAGAAACTTTTTTGTGCGATGTGCGGTAAAAAAATGTATTGCAGCAGTACGAAAGGAAAGCTATATTTTCAGTGTCAGGCATATCAGAAATATGACAGGTGTACCTCCAATTATATCACGGAAAATGATTTGAAAAGAGTGGTTTTGGATTATATGCATCGACTGTATCTTGCTGTTAAATCCGATAGAAATGCGGTCATTTCAAAACTTGGATTGGATATGTTCACGGAGATTGAAGATCAAATCAGAACTTCTGAGAATCGGGCAGATGAAATCAGCCATCTGTTGATAGAGATCTACGAAAAGAAGTTTCAAAACATCATTACGGATTCAGAATTCAAGTGCCAATCAGAAACGTTAAGCCGTGAAAAGAACGATTTACTTCATTTTCTTGCAGATCTGACAGCGAAAAAGTCCATACGAAGTAAAGAAAAAGAATCAGTGATAAAAATGCTTGATAAAATTTCAAGTTATTCAGAATCTGACTTTGATGTGCTGACACAGGAAATGGTCAATGCACTGATTGAGAAAATTGTAATTGGAAAATCAATGGGACAACGTGAAAAGAATTACGGCAAACGAATGATTGACCTTTATATATATGGACTTGGCAATCTTTCAGCATTGATCGATGTCAGATTTAAGCCATATTCAGTGCGTATCAAGGAAATCGCTCCGCAATTATTATTGGAAAGGCGATGCGATACTACAAATGTCATTGAAGCATTGGCAACTAAGCGTGGAAGTCTGGAAAATGCTCTTGCGGAAGAAGGAACAAATTTTCAGACTGTCATCATGGAAGTTCGTAAGAATATTTTGATTGAAGCCATCAAAAACGGACTTACGATCAAAGAAATCTATCCTCTGCTTGGTTATCCTGAACCGTCTAGTGTTTATTGGTTTTCTAAGCGGTTCTTGGGGATGCGTTTTAATGACTTTTATGATATGGTTAAAAATGAAACATGATAATTGCTGCACCTGAACAGAGATGTTTGGGTGCAGTTTTTCCTTTTTCCAACAATCCCACAAGTCAAAATCTCATGATTATTTGGGAACTTGAAATAAGTGCCGATTTGCTTTTTCATTGCTTTTGTGCTATGATGATTACAGCAAATTTACCAGCCTGTCTATAGATTCGGAGATGATGATATCGACAGACCATACACTGACTTCAAAACGCTGTATGCAGTAAACGAGCAGATTAGGAAGTTGATCCGTCATCAGGAATATTCCGACAGACGTGAAAGGCGAAGAATAATTCCTTATCATGATAATCTTTACATTCCGCCTGATTGGGAGGATATACAGCTGCTTGCCATGCGGCAGGCACTTCTGAAACTCAAAGATCTGCATTCGGATAAATTTGAAGTCTTGATCGGTTTCTATTATGGAAACTACAAAACAATCAAAGCATACGCCGTAACATACGGCATATCCAGACAGGCAATGTCCAAAAAGCTGCATAAAACTCTAGAACTGCTTCGTTTTCTGTGCTTTGAAGAACTTGAGAATCTTGAAAACTGAATATGAAGAACGCACCAAACCTGATTGCTGCAATTTTGTAACAAATTGCGACGATTCAGCAACAGTTTTTCTTTTGTGGTTGCGTTTATTCCGCTTTTGCGCTAAAATAGAAAGAGCAATTTTAAGCCTGTCAGTATAGGAGGAAACAAGTATGCAGACAGGAAAAATCACTGCTCTATATGCCCGATTTTCTTTTGACGACGGGATTGACACGGAAAGCGGAAGCATTGAACATCAGAAAGCACTGCTTAAAAATTATGCGGAATCCAATGGTTTTACGAATCTTTCCTATTATGCAGATGACGGATATACAGGTACAAATTTCAACAGACCAGATTTTCAGCGTATGATGGATGACATCAAAAATGGCTTTGTCGAAACAGTAATTGTCAAGGATATGAGCCGACTGGGTAGAAATTATCTCATGGTAGGTCAGTATGTGGAAGTCGACTTTCCGAAATACCATGTACGATTTATTGCGATAAGCGATAATGTAGACTCCGCCAAGGGAATGAGTGAACTGCTGCCGATCAATAATCTGATGAATGAGTGGTACAGCAGGGACATTTCCAAAAAGATTCGCTCTATGATGCGACAGAAAGGCAACAGTGGTCAGCACATCACTTCAAAATTGCCGTATGGGTATTACAACATACCGGAAAACAAGCAGGAGTGGCTGATCGATGAGGAAGCTGCTGAGGTAGTCAGAGAAATCTTTGAACTGTATGTTTATCATGCAATGGGAACAAAACAGATTGCACAACGATTGACGGCAGAAAAGCGTGTGGGGATAACCTATCACAAAAAGCTGTGTCAAGGTGTTGAGGTAACAGGCGAAAATATGTATTCATGGTGCAGTGCTACTGTTGCTTCGATTCTTAAACGTCAGGAATATTGCGGAGATACGGTGAATTTCCGAACACAGATAACTTCTTACAAAAATAAGACTGTAATCTACAACAGAAGTGACAAAATCAAGATTTTTCCTGATACGCATCCTGCAATCATCAGTCGTGAATTGTTCCAGATGGCACAGGACAGACGTGAAAAAACCATACGTCATCCTTCAAGACCGCACAAGTATCTTTTCGGCGATTATCTTTACTGTATGGACTGTCACGCTCGAATGCATGGCAGACAGTGCGGAACGAAGAGAGAGGAAGCACTCTATTGCTATGAATGTACAACCTACAGGAAAAGCAAAGGATGTTATTTTCACGGCGTCCCTGAAAAATATCTTGAAGATGAAGTCTTGAAAGCAATTCAGAGAATCATCAGCATGGCAAACTCCAATCCCGATGCATTTTACAAGACCATTCAAAAGCATATGGAAAAGAAATCTGATGACAGCAAAGCGGTTATTTCAGCTGAACTTGAAAAGTCGCAGCTTCATATCACAGAAATCGACAAGTACATTCAAGGCTTGTTTGAAGCAAAGGTAAGAGGTGAAATTGATGGTTCGTTATTTGCAAGTCTAAAAAAGACTTATGATGAAGAAAAGAAACAGCTCAACATTTTGGTGGCTGAACTCATCGAAAAGCTGAATGAGAAAAATGAATCAAGCAACAAAGTGAAACTGTTTATGCAAGCAATCAGAAAATATGATGTCGTTACGGAACTCACTCCGCAGGTGTTAGCTGACTTTGTGGAACATATTGAAGTCGGCAAATGCCAAAGCACCAGTACAAAATTGCCTTTCTCCAAAAGAGATAACGCAATTTCGGTGTTTTTCTGGGGTATCGGCATCTTTTAATTGGCGGAGAGAGAGTTCCCTAAGCGTATTACGACCAATATTATATTCAAGCCACACACAAAGCTATAATATCAAAAGAAACATTTGAGAAAGCACAAGCTCTAATAGAATGTAGAAAGCATAAGAACATATTGTCAGAATCACCATTCAGCGGAAAAATCATATGCGCCAACTGCGGAACAAAATATAAGCGTAAATGTAGTGGCGATAAAATATACTGGGTTTGCCGCAGGCATGACAATTTAGCGCAACTATGCACAAATAAACGAATTGAGGAAAAGTTTATTAGACAGAGTTTTATAATACTTCACAACAAACTGTTATTCAATTACAAGCAAATTCTTGTACCTCTCCAAACGTCGTTACAGGATTTAAAGCTGAAAAGATTCAGCGGAAACACCAATGTTATGGATATTCACAAAGAAATCGCAAAACTTAAGGAGCAGACACATGTACTCGCAAGGCTGAAAACAAAAGGATTTCTGGACGAGGCTAAGTATATTGAGCAGACTGCGGGACTTACAGCTAAAATCAATAAACTGCAATCCGAGCTGAAAAAGCTTACACGTTCCGACGATGAGGATGAAACGCTTGATCAGATTGAAATGTTGATTGATTTTTTTGAAAAGCGAGATAATCCGATAACCGAGTTTGAAGAATCGGCATTTGAAAGTATCGTTGAGAAGATCGTGGTTATAGATCAGTATGAGCTAGAGTTTCACTTGATCGGCGGATTGAAATTCAAAGAAAACATATAACAGAAAATGCCTTGCAGTAAAATTGCAGGGCATATTTTTGTTGGTTTTGGTACTGGATTTCCACAGAATTTTGTAGTATTGTTGTACACGGAGGTGAAATTAGATGGCAAGAAACAGAGTAATCCCGTTCGGCTACTGCATGAAAAACGGCGAAATAACGACCGAACCAAAAGAAGTTTATGCAGTTGCAGAGATTTTCAGAGAATATCTGAATGGCAGCAGTTTACTTCAAATTGCAAAGCTTATGGAGTCCGAGAACATTCGATATACCGAGGATTCTGACCATTGGAACAAGAACATGGTCAAGCGGATAATCGAAAATGAGAAACATCTCGGAACTGACAAATATCCACAGATAATTGATGAGGATATTTTCAATCAGGCAAATGAAAAGCGGATAAGAAAGGCTAATACGCTTAATCTGGTATGCGATGATTTACAGGAAATCAGAAAGGTTACATACTGCCTTGAATGCGGAGAAAAGCTTTTCAGAAAAACCAACGGCAAGGGACGTGAATACTGGAACTGCGGAAATCCCGATTGCTTTAAATATGAATATCGACTGACCGACCAAATGATAATAGGAGCGGTATTGACCGTTCTGAACACAGCTATTGCAAATTCAAGCCTATTAGAGTACGGCGGCGAAATAAGCGTGTATTCCCCTACTGTAGATGTGATTAGAAAACAAAATGAAATCAATCAGATGTCCGATTCTATACAAGTGGACTTTGACCGAGTGAAATCTGAGATTTTCAAGCTTGCCGAGATGAAATATGATTGCTGTACTTACAATGACAGTCCGCAGAAAACAGCGGAAATCAAGGCTCTGCTTGAAAATCATGAACAATTAAATACGCTCGATATAGGCTTATTCAAAGCGTGTGTTTCACGAATTTGGATAAGCCATTTTTGCACCATAGAGGTTGAATTTATCAACGGCATACACATCAAAAATATAACGGAAAGGAAGCTTGAAAATGACCACAGCAACAAATGTAACGATAATTCCTGCGAAAGTGCAGACTGCGGAAAATCGCAGTAAATACCACCAGTTGAGAGTTGCCGCATACTGCCGAGTTTCTACCGAGCAGGAGGAACAGCAGAATTCGTATCAGGTTCAGATTGCGTATTACACTGATTTAATTAATCGAAAAAAGGAATGGACGCTGGCAGGAATATTTGCTGACGAGGGCATAAGCGGAACGCAGACAAAAAAACGTACCGAATTTAATCGCATGATCCGTATGTGCAGAAACAAGAAAATCGACCTTGTAATTACCAAGTCGATATCGAGATTTGCCCGAAATACCGTTGATTGTCTTGAGTATGTCAGACAGCTTAAAGACTTGGGGATAGGCGTTATTTTTGAGAAAGAAAACATAAATACTCTCACAATGACAAGCGAGTTTATGATAGCTTTGTACGGCAGTTTTGCACAGGCAGAATCGGAGTCAATAAGCAAAAATGTAAGCTGGGGAAAAGAAAAAGCTTTCCGTGAAGGCAAGGTACAGTTTCAGTATAAATATCTTCTTGGCTACAAAAAAGGTGCGGACGGCAAGCCTGAGATAGTTCCTGATGAAGCTGAAACGGTGCGTTTAATTTTCAAAATGTACCTTGACGGATACACGCTTTTAAATATCGCAGATACGCTTATGACTCAGGGCAGAAGGACGGCTACGGGCAAAAATATTTGGAGTAAAGGAGAGGTTCAGCGTATTCTGAAAAATGAAAAATATGTCGGCGATGCACTCCTGCAAAAAAGTTTTACGGTGGACTGCATAACTCACAAGGTGGTGAAAAATAACGGTGAACGTCCTATGTATCTTGTGACAGACCATCATACGCCGATTGTTGACCGTGACACGTTCAACCGTGTTCAGCAGGAGCTAGCAAGGCGAACTTCCAAGCGTAAAATCAGTGATAAAACCAAAACTGAGCAAGGCAAATACAGCGGAAAATATGCGTTATCAGAGCTGCTGATATGCGGTCACTGCGGAACTCCATACAGACGCAGGATATGGTCAAGAAACGGCAAAAAGCAGGTGGTATGGCGGTGCATAAGCCGTCTGGAACATGGTAAAAAGTACTGCCCCGATTCACCTACGATAAAAGAAGAACAGCTCCATAAGGCGATAATTCGGGCGATAAACAATTACTATTCCTGCCGAAATGATATTGTGCGGATTTTAAAAGCGAATATCGGAACGGTTCTGGAATGTCAGGGGCAGGAGGATATTTTAGCTGCCGAAAAAAGGCTTAGGGAAATCGACCAAGCAAGAAATGATTTAGTAGGTTTAATCGCTTCTGGCGGCTGCGACGAGGACAAGCTAGACAGCGAGTTTGCAAAGCTTTATTCGGAAGAACAAAGTTTGAGTGAACGATTGGAAATGCTCAAGTCACAGAATAAAACGTCACAAGAAACCCAAGCCAAGCTCGATAAGATCATGGATATGATAGAGCATGAAAAGTTTGAATTGGAAACCTTTGATAATGTGCTGATACGCAAATTAATCGAGTGCATAAAAGTACTGAGTAAGACCGAAATACTGGTGATTTTCAAGGGCGGATATGAGGTCAGGGCTGAAATTGAATAACGATTAAAATTTACGGCTTGCGGAGAAATCTGCAAGCTGTTTTTGTTGGGAGCGAGGTGAGATAAAATGTCAAAGAATTTTGACGGTATCAAAACGCAAAAGTTCGGTGTGGAAATAGAGTGTACAGGCTTAACAAGATCGGCAGCGGCAAAGGCGGTCGCAAAGGTCATAGGCGGTTCACCGGAGCATTTCGGTGGCAGTTACGACAGATACGACGTTTATGACAGTCAGGGAAGGCGTTGGAAAATTATGTCCGACGCAAGTATCAGATGTACGAATAAGAACGGAAATCCGGCTTCTAAACTTCACTCTGTCGAACTTGTAACTCCGATTCTGGAATATGAGGATATGGCGACGCTTCAGGAAGTGGTTCGTTCTATTCGGCGAAGCGGAGGCATTTGCAACGAGTCAACGGGAATCCATATTCACATTGATTTTGAGCCATATGATGCACGAACGCTTCGTAATCTTGTAAATATTTTTGCAAGCAAAGAAGATATGCTCTATCAGGCTTTACAGGTAAAGTCAGAGCGTGAGCAGCATTATTGCAGAAAGGTTGACAAGCGTTTTCTTGAAGAACTCAACCGAAGAAAGCCGACGGATTTGCAGACTATAAAAAGACTGTGGTACGGCGATGACCGTGAATACCACCCACATTATGATTCGTCACGGTATCGATGCCTAAACTTACACCCTGTGTTTACCGACAACAATATCGAGGTGAGAGCCTTCAATAGTTGTCTGAACGCAGGCGTACTCAGGGCATATATTTCTCTTGTTCTTGCAGTCAGCAATCAGGCTCTGACTCAGAAATCTGCAAGTCCTCGTGTGACTCAGAGTGAGAATCCTCGCTACACTTTCAGAACGTGGCTTATTCGAATAGGTCTGAATGGGCAAGAATTCAAAAACTGTAGAAAGCACTTGCTTTCTCATCTTGAGGGCAATATAGCGTGGCTTCATCAAGAGGACGCCATTACTCAGCGAGAACGATTAAAACAAGAGCGTATCGCCGCCCGTGAGCAGCGTGTCGAGCCTGTAAGCGAGGTTCAGGAGTTAAACGAAAATGTACCCGATGAAAATTCAGAGCCGACAGAAAGCGAATGCGGCGATTTTGTGGAGTACGAGGAAGATGAAGAAATGGGCATGGAAATGTCAATGTGATCGGAGGTAGAGAATGAAAAATAAACAGTTATATATTGCTTACGGCAGTAACATAAATTTGGAGCAGATGAAATATCGGTGTCCCCATTCAAAGGTTGTCGGGATATCGGAGATCAAAGATTATGAATTGGAGTTCAGAGGCGTTGCAACGATCGTTCCGAATAAGGGGGCAAGCGTTCCAGTTCTGATATGGGAGCTTGACAACAGAGATTTGCCAACTTTAAACCGCTATGAGGGCTATCCGAGACTTTACAGGCAGGAAAAAATGTCCTTCGAACTGGATGGAAAAGCTTGTACGGGTATGGCTTATCTGATGAATTATGGGGAGCTTTCTCCTCCAAGTCAGATGTATTACAATACGATTTTGCAAGGGTACAGAGAAAACGGTCTGGACGAGAAATATCTTCAAACTGCTCTTGAAAATTCTCAGCAGCTTGAGTATTACGTGAATGATGAATTCGATGAGGATTTTGATGATGATTACGACCTTGACGATGATATGCAGATGAGATTTTAAGGAGAGTGGTTGAATGAAATACAATGGTTTTTATGTGAAAATATCTCCCGATACTGATCTGCATCGGGAGGATAAGGACGGTAATGATATTTGCTGTAAAGGCTTTACTATAGAAGTTTTTGCGGATGAGTCCGAAAAGCTTGAGATTGATGTTTTTTCGGCGGCGGTGGATTTTGAACTGTTGAAAGACAGTCTTGAAGAAGCGGAGCAGTTTGCTAAGGATTATGTGGATTGTGAGGAAAAAGAATATCGCAGAATGATCGATGAGTTCAATGAACATTGACCGGTAGAAATAATTTTTAATCGGAATGGTCATAATTTATCTCGTTTTAGATATGCATCCATTTGGTATCAGCAAGACATACTTGTGCAATAAAATAGATGCACACCTTGAAAAGCTCGTGTTTACGAGCTTTTTTTGCGTTTTGAGGGTAAAAATTTCAGGTGTATAACCGTAGATGATTTTCGCTAGTTTTCACCAAAAAAAAGAAAGTCGAACCCTACACAACAAAAATATCGAACATAACGCAGACTTTGAGCAGATTTTGCTCTGAGCCTGCCGATTTGTTATGAAAAAATATTCACAAAGTTTTAAAGGCTGTTTTGTCTATTGTCACGAATTTAAGTGACGATGATAAAACAGCCTTTTTTCATTTGTAGAAAAAGGAGGGATGTGTAATGTATTACGATTAATCCTGTATAATAAAACTTGACACATACAAAACAATCAAAGAATACTAAAAACAAAGGAGTGTGTCATCAATGGGAACAGGAAAACAATATGATGAAGAGTTTAAAAAGCAGGCAATAAAGCTCGCAAGCTTCATGCAGCAAACAAGTGGATCAAATAGCTCGAAAAGAAAAACCGTGAGCTTGAAGAGCTTAATGAATTTCTGGAGGAAGCATCTGCTTTTTTCGCCGCGAACCGTCGGAAGTCAGGAAAGAAGAACGGTTAAAGTTCATTTCCCAAAAGACTGATGATGGTAGGATCACAGGAAGGATCAGTTTTTACTGCAAGGCTTTGGAGGTTACAAGACAAGCATTTTACGATTATCTCAGCCATAAAAACACCCCCTGGAAGTATCAGACGCTTGCAGATGAAATGATGAAGATCCACGAAGAAGACCAATATAATGACTGCTACGGCAGGGAGCGTATGTATATTGCATTGCAGCAAAGAAAGAATGCCAGGATGCTGCTGTAAAGAAATATGGGATCATTCAAAGCATGAACAGTGCCGGCGGAAGATGTCATGATAATGCACGCTGTGAAAGTATGTGGGCAAGAATGAAAGGAGATTTGTTCTACAGCCGCGAAGACAAGCCGGAGAACTACACTATGAAAGAGTTGAAGACTATGATCTGAAGATATTATATGAGTTACTGGGCTAACAGAAGAATCTGCACCGCCAACGGTGGGCTGCCTCCGGCAGTACGAAGAAAGCTCTACTATGATCATATCTTTCTCGCTGCATAATTCTTGTTCGAATAAAATGTGTCAAGTGATATTGACAAAACCATATCGGCATAGGCTGTCAGACTTGCTGAGCCTATCAACGTAATACTTGCTGCAATGGGAATTATTTTTTTGAATCATTTTGAAAAACTCCTTTCATGTTTTAGTATTGGGTACAATACTATTATATATCATTGCACTTGTTTTTTCAAGCCGCAATGCGCACAAAGTTCTCTGAAAAAATCCGGACAATTTTTATATGATGAATTGACAAAAAGCTTCTGAGAGAGTATAATTATAGTAATGGGTACAATACGAAAGGATTGATTTCTATGTACTATAATGAAAAACGAAAAGCGATTACGGCAAAGTATGTGAAAACACACCTTGATGACATCAAGATTCGTGTTCCAAAGGGACAGCGTGAAAAACTGAAATCTATTGCTTCTGAAATGGGCATGAGTATGAATCAGATGTTTATTAAGGCTGTAGAGGAATATATTGAAAAGAACTATAAGCCGGAAGCGGAAAGTGAAACAGATTGACAAATCGAAATTTGTACAGAATATTTTTTGAAAAAGCTCTTGACAACAAAGCTTCTATATAGTATAATCTAATAAACTACTATATAGGAGCATTTGCATGAAAACAAATGGCGGATTTCTTGTCACCAAAATAAAACAACTTGGAGACCGGATTTTTGAGAAGATTCTCAGTGAAAAGAATATTGATGCGTTTA
>ERZ791906.256-NODE-256-length-77786-cov-6.785131_pt1 | contig 77786 bp, 74 predicted proteins | sample MGYA00510146_ERZ791906 | MGnify/ENA primary metagenome ERZ791906 (study PRJEB30046, sample SAMN00792096) | human gut metagenome | study: EMG produced TPA metagenomics assembly of the A metagenome-wide association study of gut microbiota in type 2... | reverse complement strand
AATTCCTTATTTTTCTCTTAAAAAGTCAAATTATAATTTCCTTATATATAAAAAAGATTGACTTCTACCTTTTAAAAGTCAATCTTTTATTAAATAATATTTATATCTTTAAAAAGTTTTATTTCTTCACCCTAATTGCGAGTTTATAAATATTTTCTTTTATATTTATTATCTCTGTTTCAAATAAAATATATACTTTTTCATCTAAAATTGATATTTTATTTTCTTTTATCCTACTTAAAAGTTCTAAAAGAACTTTTCTTCCTTCTTCGCCATCAAAATGCCCAATTGAAGATATTGTAGCATAATCTCCACTATTAATAACAATCTCCTCTTCATTATTTTTTTGATCTAAAACCACATAAATTTTCCCTGTTATCTCTTTATTTCCTAAATCTTTAAAATCTTTTTTTACAATATTTAATCTTATATTTTCCTCATATTCATCTATTTTTCTTAGAAATTCTTCTGGCATAAAACATTCTTCCGAGACTTTAATTTCATCTATTATTTTAGTTCTATAAATATTATCAAAATACTCTATTCTTGGAGTATAAAAAAATTTTTTCTCTTCTTTTAGCTAAACTTATTTTTTTTAATAAAACTATTTGTTTTTCTGAATAATATCTATAGCCATTTTCTTTCCTTATTTCAGGGGAAATTATATCATTTTTATCATAATATCTTAATTTTGAAGTTGAAATATTTAAAATTTTTGCAACTTCACCTATTGAATAAAAATTTTTCATATTACTTTCTCCATTATTTTTTATATTCTTTCTATTTTTTCAGCTATTAATCTTGATTATAATATAAAATTACTAACTTTACAATATCTTTAACAAAATATACACTTACAAAATATTTTTAACAGTTATTTTTTCTTTCATCTCTATAAATTTCAGTTAAAAATGTAGTTTTAACAAAAAAAATGTACTATTTTTTTATAAAAATATACTTGACTTTTTTGGTATAGAGTAATATAATCAGAATATAAAGATAAGTAGTTTAATCTAGTTTAAAATAAATTAAAATGCAAGATAAGAGGGGGTAGTACAATGCTTTTTAAAACAACTGATATTCATGAGGAGTTACGTAAAAAAGTTAGAGAATTTGCTGAATCTGAAGTTAAACCAATAGCTTTTATGTTAGATCAAAATAATGAATTTCCTACTGATGCTATTAAAAAATTTGGAGAGATGGGTCTTATGGGTATACCTTATCCTAAAGAGTATGGTGGAGCAGGTATGGATACTCTTAGCTATGCTATTGCTGTAGAAGAGTTATCAAGAGTTGATGGTGGAACTGGGGTTATTCTATCAGCACATGTATCTCTTGGAGCTTATCCTATATATGCCTTTGGTACTGAAGAGCAAAAACAAAAATATCTTGTTCCTCTAGCTAAGGGAGAAAAACTTGGAGCCTTTGGACTTACAGAGCCAAATGCTGGTAGTGATGCTGGTGGAACTGAAACAACTGCTGAATTAGTTGGAGATTATTATATATTAAATGGCGGAAAAATATTTATAACTAATGCTGATAAAGCTGATACATATGTAGTATTTGCTGTTACTACTCCTGATATAGGAACTAGAGGAATTAGTGCTTTTATTGTTGAGAAAGGTTGGGAAGGATTTACGTTTGGGGACCACTATGATAAGATGGGAATCCGTTCATCATCAACTGCTGAATTAATTTTTAACAATGTAAAAGTACCTAAAGAAAACCTTCTAGGAAAAGAGGGAGAAGGATTTAAAATAGCAATGTCTACACTTGATGGTGGTAGAATTGGAATAGCTTCTCAAGCTCTTGGAATTGCTCAAGGAGCTTATGAGCATGCTCTTGAATATGCAAAAGAGAGAGTACAATTTGGTAAACCAATAGCTCAACAGCAAATTATATCTTTTAAATTAGCTGATATGGCTACAAAATTAAGAGCAGCAAGATTCTTAGTATATAGTGCTGCTGAACTAAAAGAGAATCACGAACCTTTTGGAATGGAGTCAGCTATGGCAAAACAATATGCTTCTGATATCTGTCTTGAAGTTGTAAATGATGCTCTACAAATCTTTGGAGGTTCTGGATACTTAAAGGGAATGGAGGTAGAGCGTGCTTATAGAGATGCAAAAATCTGTACTATATATGAGGGAACAAATGAAATTCAAAGAGTAGTTATAGCTTCTCATATTATTGGTAAGATGCCTAAGAGTGAAAGTAAAAAGAAAAAAGATAAGGCTAAAGGTGGAGTTACTGGACCACGTAAAAATATGATTTTCAAAGATGGAACTATGGAAGAAAAAGTTAATGCTTTAGTTGAAAATCTAAAAAATGATGGATATGACTTTACTGTTGGAATCCCTGCTGATACTCCTATCCCATTAGCTGAACGTGTAGTAAGTGCTGGTAAAGGAATTGGAGCAAAGGAAAATATGAAACTTATTGAAAATTTAGCTTATCAAGCTGGAGCTGCTATCGGTTCATCAAGACCAGTTGCTGAAACTCTAAGATATGTTCCTCTTAATCGTTATGTTGGAATGTCTGGACAAAAATTTAATGGAAATCTTTATATAGCTTGTGGAATATCTGGAGCTGGACAACATTTAAAAGGAATAAAAGATGCTACTACTATCGTAGCTATCAACAATAATCCTAATGCTCCTATATTTAAAAATGCTGACTATGGAATAGTTGGAGACGTAAAAGAGATTTTACCTCTACTTACTCAAGCTTTAGATAATGGAGAAGAGAAAAAACCTGCTCCTCCTATGAAAAAAATGAAGAGAGTAGTTCCTAAACCTACTAGACCATCATCTTGGAAGAGATATGTTTGTGGAGGTTGTGGATATGAGTATGACCCTGCAATAGGAGATGAGGAAAATGAAATCCCTGAAGGAACACTATTTGAAAAATTACCAGAAGAATGGATTTGTCCAGATTGTGGAGAAGAGAAAACTGCTTTTATTGAGATAGAGGATTAATAGGAGGAAAATAGTATGCATAACGTTAGAAAGATAACTGAAGATTTATATTGGGTAGGAGGAGATGAACATCGTCTACACCTATTTGAAAATGTACACCCTATAGCTAGAGGTGTTTCTTACAACTCATACCTTTTATTAGATAAAAAAACTGTTCTATTTGATACTGTAGATTGGGCAATAGGGCGTCAATTTATAGAGAATATTAAGCATGTATTAAAAGATAGAAAACTCGACTATATGGTAATCAACCATATGGAACCAGACCATGCTGCTATGATTCAAGAGGTAGTTATGCACTATCCAGAAGTTAGAATCATTAGCTCTGAAAAAGCTTTCTATTTTATGAATCAATTTGGTTTCCATATTGATCCAGAAAAATGTGAAACAGTAGTAGAAGGAGATACAAAATCTTTTGGAAAACATAAAATACTATTTGTAGCTGCTCCTATGGTACACTGGCCAGAAGCTATGGTAAGTTTTGATTTAACAAATGGTGTTTTATTCAGCGCTGATGCCTTTGGAAGCTTTGGAGCATTAGACGGAAAACTATTCAATGATGAAGTAAACTTTGATAGAGATTGGATAAATGATGCTAGAAGATATTATACTAATATAGTTGGTAAGTATGGACCTCATGTACAAGCTCTACTTAAAAAAGCTGGTGGAATAGATATAAAAATGATTTGTCCTCTTCATGGTCCTGTATGGAGAAATGACTTTGAATATCTTTTAGATAAATATAATAGATGGAGTAAATATATTCCAGAAGAAAAAGGAGTTATGATAGTATATGCTTCTATGTATGGAAATACTGAAAATGCTGCCTCTGTACTTGCTAGAAAACTTGTAGAAAAAGGAATGACAAATGTTCATATGTATGATGTATCAAAGGTACATGTTTCTGAACTTATAGCTGAAACTTTTAGATACAGTCATATAGTATTTGCTTCTGTTACTTATAATCTTGGAATCTATCCTCCTATGCACAATTACTTAATGGATATGAAAGCTCTAAATGTTCAAAAGAGAACTGTAGCAGTAGTTGAAAATGGTTCTTGGGCTTGTAAAGTTGGAAGCTTAATGGTTCAAGCTCTTGAAGAGATGAAAGATATGAATATCTTAAACGAAAAAGTTACTCTTACTTCTTCTATGACAGAAGATAACCATATTGAAATGGATTCATTAGTTAATGCTATCTTAGATTCTATGAAAGATAAATAATTATTTAAAAGGAGAGGTTTCCCTCTCCTTTTATCTTTTAAATATCAGGTAGTTTCTTAATGCAAGTGGTGCTATCTCATAGATATTTTCATAAAATTTAGATCTTTTTATCTGATAATTTTGCTCATCTAAAGTTATTTTTCCTATCTCACTGAGCAAAGAATTAAATATATATTCATTTTGAAAAAATTCTCCATATAAAATTATCTTTTCTGGATTGATTACAGAGATTATCATATCAATAGCATAAGCTATATATTGTATAGCTTCTCCAGTAACTGATAGAGATAACATATCTCTTTCATCTACCCCATTTAACACATCTTTTATTTCCAATTTTTTCCCTTCATCTAATATTTTTTTCAAAGAACTATACTGATTATTTATTCTAATTTGGGTCATAATTTTTTTTATAATTGCTCTATTGGATACCTCTGTTTCTAAACAACCTCTTTTTCCACAAGAACACTTTTCCAAACTATTTCTCTTCACTACCATATGTCCTAATTCTCCAGACATGGAACCATATCCATGATAGAGCATATCATTTAGATAGATACTTCCTCCTACACCCTCTTCTACATTGAGAACAACAAAGTTATAGTTTTTCTTGCATTCTCCAAAAACTTTTTCAACTAAAGCCATTGCTCTTACATCATTTTCTATATATACTTTCTTTTTGAATTTTTTCTGAAATCTATCTACTATCGGAATATTTTTAGTATTATAGTGAGGTGAGAAAATAGATATTCCCTTTTCTCCATCTACAAGTCCATTCATAACAACAGATATCACTTTTATTTTTTTATTTTTCTTAAGTTCCTTCTCTATAATTTTCTCTGTTTCCTCTATTATTTCTACACCTAAATCTCCAAGCCTATATCTTCTAGTTGAAAATATACTCCCATCAATATCTCCACAAGTTATCTGTACAAAAGTTGGAGCAAAATATACTCCTAATACCTGCCCTATCTTCTCCTTATTTATATTCAAAAGAGATGGCCTTCTTCCTCCAGTTGACTCTCCCTCTCTTTCCTCAATAATAATTTTTTTCTCTAAAAATTCATTGATTATTTTTCCCACTGCTGCTGGTGTGATGTCAAACTCTCTTGAGATATCAATTCTTGATATCCCAGCCCTTTCTTTTATCAATTCCAATATTTTTAATTTTATATTCTCCTTCTTCAAAATATTTCCCCCTTTACCTCTTTTATATATTTTACTCCATTTTTTATTAAATTGCCAAACTTATTTTAAAAAGTAAAAAAAGTTTTAAGTTTTTTTATTTTTTTCTCTTGATTATATATAAAAATATTATATACTAATGGTAGATAAATAGAATAAATTAGTCGGAGGTCAAACATGATACAAGATTTAATAAAAGAATTTAAAAAAGTTTTTAACTATGAAGGAAAGGTAGAAGCATTCTTCTCTCCTGGTAGGGTAAATCTTATTGGAGAACATACTGACTACAATGGTGGTTTTGTTTTCCCATGTGCTCTTGATTTTGGTACTTATGGAATTGCAGTAAAAAGAGATGACAATAAATTTAGAATGTATTCATTAAACTTTGTAAAAGAGGGAGTAAAAGAGTTTACTTTAGATGAATTAGTAAATAAAAAAGAGGATAACTGGGCTAACTATCCAAAAGGAGTTATCAAAACTTTCATAGATGCTGGATACAAAATTGATTCTGGATTTGACATCCTAATCAATGGAACTATTCCTAATGGAGCTGGACTTTCTTCATCTGCTTCACTAGAACTTTTAACAGCTGTTGTTTTAAAAGATTTCTTTAAATTAGATGTAGATATGGTAGAGATGGTAAAATTATCTCAAAAAGCTGAAAATCAATTTATCGGAGTAAATTGTGGAATTATGGACCAATTTGCTATTGGTATGGGTAAAAAAGATAATGCTATTCTACTTGATTGTAACTCTTTAAATTATCAATATGCCCCTATATCTTTAAATGGAGCTTCAGTAGTTATAGCTAATACTAACAAAAAAAGAGGACTTGCTGATTCTAAATATAATGAAAGAAGAGCTTCTTGTGAGGCTGCTGTAAAAGTTTTAAATGAAAATGGAATAAACATAAAATATTTAGGAGAACTTTCAGTAGAAAAATTTAACGAAGTAAAACATTTCATAACTGATGAAGAGCAATTAAAGAGAGCTACTCATGCTGTAACTGAAAATGCAAGAACAGTTGAGGCAGTACAAAAATTAAAAGAGGGAGATATCAAAGCTTTTGGAGAACTTATGAATCAATCTCATATCTCTTTAAGAGATGACTATGAAGTTACTGGATTTGAACTTGACTCTTTAGTAGAAGCTGCTTGGGAAGCTGAAGGAGTAATCGGAGCTCGTATGACTGGAGCTGGATTTGGTGGTTGTACAGTAAGTATAGTTAAAGATGAAAATATAGATGCTTTCATTAAATCTGTAGGAGAAAAATATACAGCTAAAACAGGACTTGTAGCTGATTTCTATGTTGCTAAAATTGGAGATGGAAGCAGAAAGTTAGGTGAATTTTAATGAGTATATTTAAAGATATAAAACTTTTACTTGTCTTTGGATTAAAAAATGGACTAATAGGAAAGTATGATAAAATAATTGCTAGAAACGAAATACTACACCTTTTAAGATTAGATGATTGGGAAAATATGGAATATAAAGAGGAAGAGATTCCTGAATATCCAACAGAAATTTTAAATAGAATATGTGATTATGCAGTAGAAAAAGGTATCATAGAGGATACAATTACTATGAGAGACCTTTTTGATACAGAGATTATGGGAAAATTAACTCCTACTGCTACTCAAATAATAGAAAAATTTGAAAAGATCTCTCAAGAAAAAGGAATAGAAGAAGCTACTAATTTCTATTATGACTTTGCTCAAAAATCTAACTATATCAGAACTGATAGAATAGCAAAAAATATGCATTGGTATTCAGCTACTGAATATGGTGATATGGAAATAACAGTAAATCTTTCTAAACCTGAAAAAGATCCTAGAGATATAGCAAAAGAGAGATTAATGCCACAGTCTTCATACCCAAAATGCCTACTTTGTTATGAGAATGTGGGATACTCTGGTAGGGTAAATCATCCTGCACGTCAAAATCACAGAGTTATTCCACTAACTCTAGCAAGTGAGCCTTGGTTTATTCAATATTCTCCATATGTATATTACAATGAGCATGCCATTGTATTTTCTGGAGAGCATAGACCTATGAAAATTACTAAGGAAGCCCTTGATAGACTTACAAGTTTTACTGAACAGCTTCCTCACTACTTCCTAGGTTCAAATGCAGATTTACCAATAGTTGGAGGATCTATATTAAGTCATGACCACTATCAAGGTGGACACCACGAATTCCCTATGGCTAAAGCTATGGTAGAAAAAAATATTACTTTCAAAGGTTATGAAGATATCACAGCTGGAATTGTAAAATGGCCTATGTCTGTAATTAGAATTAATGGAAAAGATAGATTAAAACTTGTAGAGTTGGCTGATAAAATTTTAAAAGCTTGGAGAGAGTATAGTGATGAGTCACTTGGAATATTTGCTTATACTAATGATACTCCGCACAATACAGTTACTCCAATAGCTAGAAGAAGAGGAGAAAACTTTGAACTAGATTTAGTTCTTAGAAATAATAGAACAAGTGAAGAACACCCACTTGGAATCTTCCATCCTCATGCTGATGTTCATAATATTAAAAAAGAAAATATAGGACTTATTGAGGTAATGGGACTTGCTGTATTACCTGGAAGATTAAAAGAGGAATTAGAAATTTTAAGTAAATATATAGTTGAACCTGACTATGAAGATAAGATTAAAAATGATAATAAAGTAGAAAAACATTTAGAGTGGATAAAAAATATTATGAAAAAACATGAAAATATATCTTCTCAAAATGCTCATGATATATTAAAATCTGAAGTAGGAATTACTTTCTCAAGAGTTCTTGAAGATGCTGGAGTATATAAAAGAGATGAGAAAGGACAAGCTGGTTTAATAAAATTTGTTGACCATGTAAATAGTATTTAAAATTTAAGGAGGCTATAAAAATGGCAGTATTAGTATGTGGAGGAGCTGGTTACATAGGAAGCCACGTAACTAGAGCTTTAATAGATAGTGGAGAAGAGGTTGTAGTATTAGATAACCTTATAACAGGACATGTGGACGCTGTTCATGAAAAGGCAAAACTTGTTCTTGGAGATTTAAGAGATGAAGAATTTTTAGATAAAGTTTTTACAGATAACAAAATAGAAGGAGTCATAGACTTCGCTGCTTTCTCACTTGTTGGAGAGAGTATGACTGAACCATTAAAATATTTTGAAAACAACTTCTATGGAACTCTTTGCTTATTAAAAGCTATGAGAAAACATAATGTAAAAAATATAGTTTTCTCTTCAACAGCAGCAACTTATGGAGAGCCAGAAAATATCCCTATATTAGAAACTGACAGAACTTTCCCAACTAATCCATATGGCGAAAGTAAATTAGCAGTTGAGAAAATGATGAAATGGTGTGATGTAGCTTATGGAATAAAATTCACAGCACTTAGATATTTCAACGTTGCTGGAGCACATCCTACTGGAGAAATTGGAGAAGACCACAATCCAGAAAGCCATCTTATCCCTATAATTTTACAAGTTGCTCTTGGAAAAAGAGAGAGCATAGGAATCTATGGAGATGACTATCCTACTCCAGATGGAACTTGTATCAGAGACTATATCCATGTAATGGACTTAGCTGATGCTCACATCCTTGCTCTAAAAAGACTTTACAATGGAGGAGAAAGTGCAATATTTAACCTAGGAAATGGAGAGGGATTCTCTGTTAAAGAGGTTATTGAAGTTACTAGAAAAGTAACTGGACACCCTATCCCTGCTGTTGTATCTCCTAGAAGAGCTGGAGACCCTGCAAAACTTGTAGCTACTTCTGAAAAAGCTATGAGAGAGTTAAATTGGAAACCTAAATATAACTCACTTGAAAAAATTATAGAAACTGCTTGGAATTGGCATAAATCTCATCCAAATGGATATGAAGATTAATGAATATAATTAAATAGTAAAAAAGGTATATATCCCTCTTTCACCCTATCTCTTTTTGTGGATATATACCTTTTTTTATTTTGTAATATTTTAATATATATTATTTATAACTTTTCCATTTAAATAATTTTTTAAATTTTCTTCTGCTATCTTCATTATATTTTGACGAGCTTCAATAGCAGCCCAAGCAATGTGAGGAGTAATATTTATTCTATCATTTTTTAATAGTTCAGAATCTTTTTGAGGTGGTTCATTTTTTAATACATCGAACCCTACTCCATATATTTTTCCAGATTTTATTGCTTCTAATAAATCAGTTTCATCTACTAAAGGTCCTCTTGAAGTATTTATTAGAATTACATCTTTTTTCATCTTCTTTATTGTCTCTTTATTTACCAATCTATAAGTTTCCTCTGTCAAAGGAAGATGTAAACTTATAACATCACTTCTTTTTAAAATCTCTTCTAATGTAACTTGATTATCAATATTTAAATTTTTTCTATCATATATTAAGATTTTCATACCAAAAACAAGTGCTATCTTTTCAACCTCTTTTCCTATATTTCCATATCCTAATATCCCTATTGTTTTTCCTTCTAAACTTATTATTGGCTTTTTCCAATAACAGAAATCTAATTTTTCACTCCATTCTCCATCTTTTACTGATTTACTATGCAATCCTACATTGTTCGTTATTTCTAAAAGATGTGCAAACACCATTTGTGCAACGACCTTTGAACCATAATTTGGAGTATTAGTAACTATAATATTTTTTTCTTTGACAGCTTCTATATCTATAATATTATATCCAGCAGCTGTAATTCCTATATATTTTAATTTAGGTAATCTTTCAACTCTTTCTCTATTAAAAGGAACTTTATTTGTTATTATTACCTCTGCATCTTTTGACCTTTCATATACTAACTCTTCAGGAGTTCTATCATATATTTCAACCTCTCCATACTTTTTTAACCATTCCCAAGATAAATCACCTGGATTTTCTGTATAACCATCTAATACTACTATTTTCATAATTTCTCCTTAACTAAAAAAATTCAAGAATAATTTTTTATACTAAGAAAAATAATTTTGATTTATAAAATATTTTTCTTTAATTATTCTTGAATTTTACTATATATATTTTTTATTTACAATATATTTTTTATTCTAATTAGAAATTTTTCTCAACATATTCTATAATTGCTTTAATCTCTTTTTCTTGCTTATCATTAACTTCTAAAAATGGTTTTATACTATAATCAACTAAATTTATTCCACGTAATGTCATAGCTCTTTTCATTACTGGAATAAATGGTGTTCCCACTTCATAAATTTTCATCATTCTATCTACTATTTTTTGTATTCTAGTTACTTCATCCATATCTTTTTCATTAATAGCTTTTACCCATTTTGCAAAAACTTCTGGATAAAGATTTGATAATCCTCCAATACATCCATTTCCATCTGATAACATAACATGAGCTAAGTTTTCATCATATCCTGATAAAACTACAAACTCAGGGAACTCATCTCTTACAGTTGCTAATAATCTTCTTGTGTGTCCCATTTCGCTTACAGTATCTTTAAATCCTACTATATTTTTATTTTTACGTAATAAATTTAGTGTAATTTCAGCAGTTAAATCATATCCATTTCTGTCTGGGAAGTTATACAAATAAATGTCTCCTTTTACTTGTTTTGCAACTTCATCAAAATAATATTCTATACTTTCTGGTGATAATGAAAAATAGTAAGGTCCTATTATCATAACAGCATCAGCACCTTTTTCTAATGCATAATTTGATAACTCTACTGTTTCTTCTATTGTCATACAGCTAGTTCCTATATATAATTTTACTCTTTTATTGATATAATCAGTTGCTAAATCAATTAATTCCTTTTTAGCTTCCATTGACATTGAGAAAAATTCTCCTGTACTTCCCATTATAACGATTCCATCTATTCCACCTTTTATTAAGTGTTCCCAAACATTTCTATTTGCCTGAGCATCTAGCTTTCCTTCCTTATTAAAAGCTGTTACTACTGGTGTTAAAAACATTGCTTTTTTCATAAACTTCTCCTTCTTAAAACATTTTATGGTTAAAAGCAGAGAAATAAAAGTTTTTCTCTGCTTTTAACTAAAAAACTTAATTATTTTACTTAGATTATATTTAAAACTCCAAATAATATAGTTGAAGTTGTTACCATTCCTATACCTATTAAAGATTCCCAAACTATTAGCTTTAATCTTTCACTTATTTCCATATTTATACTTCCAGCACTTATATGGAAAAAACTTCCATGTGGTAGTCCATCAAATACAAAACTTCCGGCATGTATCATTCCAGCTACTGCTAAAGGTGCTAAACCATATTCTAATATTGTTGGTCCAAATATTTGTGAGCCTAATGTTGTTCCTGCTGTTGATGATGCTGTAGCTGCTCCCATTAAAGTTCCAGCTACTGGTGCTAATAAATATGGTGGTAACCCTAATATCCGTATACCCTCAACAATAACATCTTTTAATGTTGAGTTTGCAATTATTCCAGATAAAGCTCCTGTTCCTACCAACAATAATGATACACCACTCATTTTTTGTAATCCCATAGTTAAAAATTCTAATGTATTTTTTCCTTTTTTCATAGCTAATATTCCACATATTCCACCAATAGGAAGGGCAATTAATGGATCTATAACTATTCCTAGCGTAGGTCTTAAAATTAATAATAACACTGTAACAGCTGGACCAGTGATTGCTCCTATAAATGTTGGTAAGTCTTTATTTTCCATATCAATATGCATATTCTCTATTGTTGTCCCTTTATTTGATAAAAGTTTTGCAATAAATGTTGTTACTATTATTGCTACCAACGAACAAGGTAACCCTACCATCATAATAGAAGTTAATGGTTGGTGAAAACTATCAGCTGCTGCTATAGCATTTGGATTTGGACTAATTACATTTCCTGCTTTTACTCCTCCAATCATAGCTATTAAAATTCCTAGTTTTCTATATTTTAATTTTTTAGCTATTTGGATTCCTATTGGAGCTACTGTAATAATAGCTACATCTCCAAATACCCCAACAGCTGTTAATACACATGTTGCTAAAGTCATTGATAATAATGCATTTCTATCTCCCAATTTTTTTACAATAACTTCTGCTATTTTAGTAGCTGCTCCAGATTCAGTTAAAGTCCCTGCTAAAATTCCAGCAGTAACAATTCTAATTATTGCTGGAGAAATACCTTGTACTCCTCCAACCATAAAGTTAACTGTTTCTATTGGAGTAGCTCCTCCAATAATTCCACCTAATATAGCCCCTACTATCATAGCATATGTTGGAACTATTTTTTTTAAAATTAAAATTATTGAAATAATTAATCCAAATACTGCTCCTAAAAATGACACTGCCATATCTCTTTCCCCCTACTTTATTTTTCAAAATTATCATATTTCAATATAGCTCCTTCTGCTCCAGAAGATGCTAATCTTGAATATAAAGCTAAGTACCCTTTCTTAAATTTAGGTTCTGGTCTTTTCCAATTTTTTAATCTTTCTGCTATTATATTTTCATCAATCAATAAGTTAATACTTCTATTATCAACATCTATTTCTATTCTATCTCCATTTTCTACTATTGCTATTGGTCCACCTTCTGCTGCTTCTGGAGAAATATGCCCTACAAAGCATCCGTTATTTGTCCCAGAGAATCTACCATCTGTTATTAGAGCTGTAGTTTTTCCTAATCCTCTTCCATATAGATATTTCATAGCTTTAAACATTTCTCTCATTCCTGGTCCACCTTTTGGTCCTTCATATCTTATTACAACTACATGTCCTGCTTTAACTTCTCCAGCTAAAATAGCTTCTTCTGCTTCTTCTTCGCTATTAAAAACAATAGCTTCTCCTACAAAATGATATAAACTTTTATCAAAAGCACCTGGTTTTGTAATACCAGTATTAGGAGCTAAATTTCCTCTCAATACTGCTACTCCTCCTTGATATCCAAAAGGTTCCTCATAAGTTTTTATAACTTCTTTATTTTCTGGATATAAAGAAATAGCTGTTTTTATATTTTCTTCCATTGTATGAGCACTTACAGTTAATACATCTTTATCTAAAACTGGTAGAAGCTCTCTTAATACTTTATAAACACCTCCTGCTTTATGAAAATCTATCATATTATACTTACTTGATGGATTAATCTTAGCTATATGGGGAGTAACTCTTGATAATTTATCAAATTCCTTTAAGACATCTATTGAAAGTTCTGCTTCGTGAGCAATAGCTGTTAAATGCATTACTGCATTTGTACTTCCACTCATTGCTAAACATAATTTTATAGCATTCTTTATCGCTCCTTCAGTTATAACTTTTCTTGCTGTTATTTTTTTCTCCACTAACTCCATTATTTTCTTACCAGTTTCTTCTCCTAAAGCAAGTCTTGCTGCTGAAGTTGCTGGTGTTGTTCCTCCAAATGGTAGTGTCATTCCTAAAGCCTCTGAAATACAACACATAGTATTTGCTGTTCCTAAATATGAACAAGAACCACAACTTGGACATGATAATGTTTCTAATGTTGTATATTCTTTTTCTGTTATTTTATTTGCAGATAACATTCCATATGCTTCAGCACTCGAAGTTTGGTCTGATTGTCTTCCATCAAATACAATTCCACCTTCCATTGGACCTCCAGGTAATAAGATACATGGAATATCTAATCTTGCTGCTGCCATTAACATTCCTGGAACAATTTTATCACATGATCCTAATAAAACTAAGGCATCTAATCTATGAGCTTCTGCAAATGCTTCTACAGAATCACATATTATTTCTCTTGATGGTAATATATAATGCATTCCTTTATGTCCTTGAGCCATTCCATCACATAATGCTATCGTTCCAAATTCAACTGGTGTTCCACCAGCACGATAAATACCATCTCTAACTCTTTGAGCTACTTGTCTTAAATTAAAATGTCCAGGTACACCTTCATTCCAAGAATTTGCTATACCTATTATTGGTCTTGATAAATCATCTGAAGTATACCCCATTGATTTAAAGGTTGCTCTATAATACTGTGTACTTAATCCTTCTAAAATTATTTTACTTTTCTCTCCACAACTCATTTCAAAACATCTCCTTTTTACGTATTTACGAATTTATTTTTTATATACGTATGTTGTATAATATGATAATAATATTTTTTTAAAAAAATGTCAATACTTTTTTTAAAAATTCTTTTCGTACTATTCTAAAACAATTATTTTATGTAATATATCTTTTTATTATTTTATACCTTTTTTTAAAAAATTCTGGTATAATTATTATATTAATCATATATTAAATTTTTAGAGGTGAAAATTGAAAAGTACAGAACATAATCCAACATTGAGAGTTTTAAATATTTTAGAAACTCTTGCATCTAATCCTGAAGGATTAACATTAACTCAAATTGCTGAAATAATTAATTCACCAAAAAGTACGATATTACCAATAATTCATACAATGGCTAATAGAAAATTTATCTTCTTCAATGAAAAAACTTATACTTATACAATTGGAATAAGTTCATTTTGTGTAGGTTCTTCTTATACAAGTAACATGAATGCATTACAATTTATAAAATCAGAAATGGAATATGTAGTCAAAAAAACTGATGAAATATGTCAAATGGGAATATTAGAAGGTGGAGAAGTACTTTATGTAGCCAAAGTTGATTCTACTAATCCTATTAGAATTTTGTCTTCAGTTGGAAAAAAACTTCCTGCTTACTGTACTGCTCTTGGAAAAGCTATGTTGTTTAATTATTCAAAAGAAGAGTTGAATAACCTATATCCTGAAGGTTTTAAAGCATATACAAAAAATACAATTACAGATTTTGATATTTTATATAAACAACTTGAAGAAATAAAACAAACAAAAGTTGCTACTGAATATGGTGAAGTAAATGAAGATTCTAGCTGTATTAGTGTGCCTTTGATTAATAATAATAAAATTATTGCGGCTATTAGTGTTAGTACACCATCTTTTAGATTAACACAAGAAAAATCGGAACAAATAATTAGTTATTTATTAAACGCTAAGAAAAAAATTGAAATATTTTTTAAAGAACATGATATTAATGATTCTCAATTAATTTTAAATAGATAATTTTTTTACATAACACTTTAAAGTGTTATTTTTTTGTTATTCTTATATACGAATCAGATATGTAAATACAAAAAAAATATTGACTTTAATATATAAGTGTGATATTATTCACTTAAAGAGTATTTTATTTATATTAGGAGGTCATTATGATTTATTATATTCCACCAATTAACTTATTAGGAAAAGGATGTTTAAAAGATTTAGTTCAACCCTTAAAAAATTTAAAATGTAAAAAAGCATTTGTAGTAAGTGATAAATTTCTAACAAATAATGGAACTGTTGAGAAAGTAACAAATATTTTAAAAGAAGCTAATTTAGAATTTACAGTTTATAATGATGTAAAACCAAATCCAACTGTAACTAATGTTGAAAATGGATATAAAATTTTAGTTGAAGAAAAATGTGATATTGTTATTACAATAGGTGGAGGATCCCCTCAAGATTGTGGAAAAGCTATTGCTGTATTAGCTACTAATGGTGGAAGTATAAAAGATTATGAAGGAATTAATAAAACTTCTAATAAATCTCTTCCAATTGTTGCTATAACTACTACTGCTGGAACTTCTGCTGAAGTTACTATTAACTATGTTATTACTGATGAAGAAAGACATGTAAAAATGATTATGGTTGATACTAACTCGCTTGCAGCAATAACTGTAAACGATCCTGAATTAATGTTAGAAAAACCAGCTGCTTTAACTGCTGCTACTGGAATGGATGCTTTAACTCATGCTATTGAAGCAGTTGTAGCAAAAGGAGCTATGGATGTCACTAATTGTACTGCACTTTATGCTATTAAAGAAATTTTTGATTATCTTCCTACTGCAGTTAAAAATGGACATGATGTTAATGCAAGAGAACAAATGTGCTACTCTTGTTTCCTAAATGGAATAGCATTTAGTAATGCTGGACTTGGAAATGTTCATGCTATGGCTCATCAATTAGGTGGACTATATGATTTACCTCATGGTGTTTGTAATGCTATGTTACTTCCAATTGTTGAAGAAGAAAATGCTAAACATGTTCCTGAAAAATTTAGACCAATTGCAAAAGTTATAGGATTAGATACTGAAAATAAAACTGATAAAGAATGTGTTGATTTTGTAATTAATAAAATTAAATTATTATCTGAAGAAGTAGGAATCCCTAAATCACTTAAGGAAGTTGGAGTAGATAATCCTGATTTTGAATTATTAGCAGAAAATTCTATGAAGGATGCTTGTGCAGGAGCAAACCCTGTATTCTTCTCTAAAGAAACATTAATTGAACTTTTCAAAAAAATATCTTAATATTATAAAGAAAAAATAGCTGTTAATATAATAGCTATTTTTTCTCTTTTATAGTATTTCCTGTAATTACCAACATTTGGAGGAAAAATGTATAATATTTTACTTAAAGCTAGTTCTTTTGTTTTTATTATTTTTTTAGGTTATTTTCTCAAAAAGAAAAAATTTTTCTCTCAAGAGGATTCTAAGTTTGTTAATAAAACTGTTATTAATATAATTCTTCCTTCTGCTATTATAAGTAGTTTTGGAAGTTTTCAAAAAGATAATTCTCTTTTTATTTTAGTTTTTTTAGGTTTATTGTGTAACTTAACTTTAATATTTCTTGGTTATATTTTCTCTAGAAAAAAAGACTCGAAAATTAAAGCGCTATATATGCTAAATTTTTCTGGATATAATATTGGAGCATTTACTCTTCCATTTATACAAAATTTTCTTGGTTCTTTTGGAGTTATAGCTATCTGTATGTTTGACGTGGGAAACTCTATTAGTTGTACAGGTGGCTCATATGCTCTAACAACAATGGCTATAAATAATTCTAATGAAAAAAATTCCTTAAAAAATATTTTTGAAAAACTTTATAAATCAGTTCCTTTTATGACATATATTTTGATGTTAATCTTAGCTATAATAGGAATTAAAATTCCTGCTCCTATAATTTCAATAACCTCTTTAATTGGTGCAGCTAATGGATTTATGGCTATGTTAATGGTTGGACTTATGTTTGAAATAAGTTTTAAATGGGACTATATTTCAAAAGCTTTCTTTATTTTAATTATAAGGTATATTTTTGCTGGAATAACTGCCTTTATCTTCTATAATTTTTTACCATTTTCATTAGTTATTCGTCAAGTATTAGTTATTGCTATCTTTGCTCCTATTTCTGCTCTTTCTTCCTACTTTACTGAAAAATGTGATGGAAACTCTGGTTTATCTAGTTTTGCTTCATCACTATCTATTATCTTCAGTATTATTATTATAACATTTTTAATAATTTATCTAGAAATTTAATGAATAAGAGGATTTATAAAAATCCTCTCATTCATTATTAATTTCCTAATATTTTTAAAATTAATCTTATTTATAAATTTTTTCTAAGAACTTACCTTCTGACTCTTCATCAGATGTCCCAATTATTTCACAATTAGGTAATAAATTTTGTAGTTTTTTATCTCCATTTCCCATTATTACTCCTTTTCCAACTAATTCTAACATCTCTTTATCATTCAAAGCATCACCAAACGCTATAACTTCTTCTGCACTTATTTTTTCATATTCAAGTAAGTTTTTTAAAGCTTCTCCTTTATTAACACTTTTGTCCATTAATTCTAGACAAGTAGGCTGTGAAGTAGCTATATTTAGTTCTTTATCTAATCCTAGCTCATACAGTTGTTTCTCTAATTTTTCAATAACCTCCCTGTTCTTATGAATAAAAAATATTTTTTCCACCTTTTTATCCTTAAAATTCTCTAATGAACATACCTTAGGAGTAAATTTTGATTCTTTATGAAATTCAATATAATCTGGAACCATTAAATTTGTAAACCATTCTCCACCAATATAGATACTTGTTGATGTTCCTTCTTGAACTTTTAACTCTAATAACTTTTTAGTTAATTCTTTTGAAATACTTTTTCTAGTAATTATTTCTCCTAATTCATTATGAACAAAAGAACCATTACCAGATATTAGATATTTTCCTGTTTCTATTTGATTAAAAAAATATCTAGCATCCTTATAATGCCTTCCTGTTGCTATAACAAATTTTATTCCCTTTTCAGAAATTTTCTTTATTATATCTATTGTGTATTGTGATAACTTATGATTAGAATTTAAAAGTGTTCCATCCAAATCAGATACTACCATTTTATATTTCATTTATTTCCTCCTAATTTTATAAAAAAGGTAACCTTTTGGTTACCTTTTAATGTTATTAATAACTATTTTTAACTTTTTCTCCCTTAATTATTTTTACTATTCTACTTGTTCCGAGTCTATTAGCTCCAAGTTCCATAAATTTTTCTGCATCCTCTAATGATGAAATACCACCAGCAGCTTTTATTTTTACATTTTCTCCTACAAATTTTTTCATTAAAGCTACATCTTTAAATGTAGCTCCTCCTGTAGAAAATCCAGTAGATGTTTTTATATATTCAGCTCCAGACTCTGTTACTACTTTACACATTTTTATTTTTTCTTCTTCAGTTAAAAGGCATGTCTCTATAATTACTTTTAATACCTTTTTACCACAAGCTTTTTTTATTTTTTTTATCTCTTCCAAAATAGATTGATAATCTCCATTTTTTACATCTCCAATATTAATAACCATATCTATTTCATCAGCACCATTTTTTATAGCATCCTCTGTTTCAAACACTTTTACAGCAGTTGTTGAATATCCATTTGGAAATCCTATTACTGTACAAATAGCTAATTTACTATCTACATATTCTTTTGCTCTTTTAACATAAGAAGCTGGTATACATGCAGATGCAACTTCATATTTAATACTATCATCAAGTATTTGTTTAATCTCTTTCCAAGTAGCTGTCTGAGTTAGAAGTGTATGATCTACAATACTTAAAATTTTATTTTTCATTCTGTTACCTCTACTTATTTACTAATTTTTTCCCAATCTGCTAAAAACTTCTGTATTCCAGCATCTGTTAGTGGGTGTTTTATCATACTTTCAATTACTTTAAATGGTAGAGTTCCTATATGTGCCCCTGCTTTAGCAATTTCTTCTACGTGGAAAGGATTTCTTATACTTGCTCCAATTATTTCTGTTGTTATTCCATGTTTATCAAATGTATCTCTTATATTTTTTATTAATTCTATTCCACTTACACCTGTATCTTCTAGCCTTCCTATAAATGGACTAACATATGTAGCCCCTGCTCTTGCTGCTAGTAATGCTTGATTTAATGTAAAAATTAAAGTTAAATTTGTTTTTATTCCTAATTCTTTAAATCTCTTGCAAGCTTTTAACCCTTCAAAAGTTGTAGGTAATTTTATAACAACATTTTTATGAATTTTTGCTAATTTTTTTCCTTCTTCTATCATCTTTTCTGCTTCCAAAGATAATACTTCAGCACTAATAGGCCCATCCACTATTTTAGTTATCTCTGTTATTATTTTTTCAAAATCTCCATTTTCTTTTGCCACAAGTGATGGATTAGTTGTTACACCTGCTATTACTCCATAACTTTCAGCTTTTCTTATTTCATCTAAATTAGCTGTATCTATAAATATTTTCATAATCTATACCTCTTTATCTTATAATAACTCTTTAGCTTTTTTTAATATTTCTTCTGCTGTTAATTTATACTCTTTTTGAAGATAATCTAAAGTTCCTACTTGCCCAAATCTATCTTCAACTCCAACTCTTCTTAAAGGTACAGGATAATTTTCAACTAAAATCTCTGCTACTGCACTTCCTAATCCTCCAATTATATTATGATTTTCGGCAGTTACAAATCCTTTTGTTTGTTTTGCATATTTTAAAATCAATTCCTTATCTATTGGTTTTATAGTAAACATATCTATCACTGTTACTTCTATTCCCTCTTCTTTAAGAATATCTGCAGCTTTTAAGGCTTCTACAACCATTATCCCACATGCAACTATAGTTAAATCTTTTCCTTCTCTTAATACTTTTCCTTTTCCAATTTTAAATTTCTCACTTTCATCATAAAGTTTATACGAACCTTTTCTTACTGCACTTAAATAATGTATTCCATAACTATCTTTTATTTGTCTTAAAATATTCTTCATCATCGTTGTATCTGAAATCGACATTACTACTGCAGTTGGTATCGTTCTCATAAGAGCTATATCTTCAAAAGAAGTATGAGTTCCACCATTATGTTGAGCATAGATTCCTGGGTCTGATCCCAATATTTTTATATTAGTTTTTGCATAAGCTCCTGATAAAAATACTTGGTCAAAATCTCTTCTAGTTGCAAATGGACTAAATGTATGAATAAAAGGTATATCTCCAACTAATGAAAGTCCACTTGCTACTCCAACCATATTGGATTCCATAATTCCACAATTTATATAGTTCTCTTTATTTGTTTTAGCTATTGAGTTCGTAGAAATTGCTTCTGCTAAATCGGCCTCTAGAACAAAAACTCTTTTGTCTTCATTGATTAATTCATCTAATGTTGAACTATATGCTTTTCTCATTTCTAATTTTTCTAATTCATATTTTGCCATTTCAATTTCCTCCTACTCAATATCTAACTTTGCTATTTCACTCTTTAATATCTCTTTCATTTCATCTGTAAATCTAATATGATGATTAGCTTTTAAATTTTCAAAATATTCTACCCCTTGTCCTTTAATAGTATCTAATACTATGCACTTAGGTCTTCCATCTGTATCCTTACTTACAGCTTTATCTATTTCCTCAACTGAAGCTCCATTTACTTTTATAGTCTCAAAACCAAAACTTTCCATTTTTTTTATAAAATCAAATGGATTACAAATTTCTTCTGTTGTTCCATCTAATTGTTTTTTATTATCGTCAATAAAAAGAGTAAAATTCTTTAATCTATTGTGTGCAGCAAACTGAATAGCTTCCCAACATTGTCCTTCATTTAGTTCCCCATCACCAACTATACAATATACTTTTCTTTCGCTATTTTTTCTTTGTAATCCTATAGCTACTCCTACAGCTGCTGATATTCCTTGACCTAAAGAACCTGTTGTCATATCTATTCCTGGAGTTAAATTTCTATCTGGATGACTTGGAAGTATAGTTCCATTATTATTTAAAGTATTTAATACTTCCAAATCAAAAAATCCTTTTAATGCTAATGTCGAATATAAAGCCGGTCCAGCATGTCCTTTAGATAAAACTAAATAATCTCTATCCTCTATTTTAGGATTTTTAGGATCTACTTTCATATTACTATATAATACTGCTAAGGTTTCTACTATTGACATAGCTCCACCCAGATGACCAAATCCTCTATGTAAAAGCATTTTTAAAGTTTCTCTTCTTATTTCTTTACAAAATTTATTCATTTTTATATATTTTTCCATAGTTTTCTCCCTTTCATTTTAAATATTAAAGGCTATTAAAAAATAGCCTTTAAATAACTTCTATTTTAATTTTCTTTTTTTTGATTTCTTGGGAAAATAAAAGCTAATAAAATAAATACTGCAAATACTACCAAAATTATATATTTATTAAAGTTTCCTGCTAATACTCCTAATAATGCTCCAACAACTCCAAAGTCAGCATCTGAGAATGTTGTATTTGCAAATCCTAACTCTCCTAATATTGGAAGTAAAACCACTGGTACAAATGTTATAAATACTCCATGTATAAATGATCCTACAGCTGCTCCCCTTCTACCTCCAGTTGCATTTGCAAATACTCCTGCTGTCGCACCACAGAAGAAATGAGGAATAACTCCTGGTATAATTAACACCCAATTTAATACTCCCAAAATAAATAATCCTACTATTCCTCCTAAAAAACTACATAAGAATCCAATTAATACTGCATTTGGTGCATATGGAAAAACAACTGGACAATCTATTGCAGGTTTTGCATTAGGCACTAAAGTTTGTGAAATTCCTGTAAATGCTGGAACAATTTCTGCTAAAATCAATCTAACTCCTTGTAATACTACAAATACTCCTGCTGCAAATGTTATTGCTTGAAGTACTGAATAAATTATGAAGTTTTGTCCATTACTTAAATTAGTTTGAACATAATCTGCCCCTGCTGCAAATGAAGTAATTAAATATAATACTAACATTGTTAAAGATATTGATATTGAACTATCTCTTAAGAAAGATAAGTTTTTAGGAAGATTCATCTCTTCAGTTGATTTTGATCCTTTTCCTACTAAAGCTCCTATCTTAGCTGCTAAAACATAACCTACTGTACCAAAATGTCCAAATGCAACATCATCAGTTCCAGTTATTTTTTTCATTGTTGGATGAGCAAGTGCTGGGAAAAATGCCATTGAAAATCCTAAAACTACTGATCCTACAAATACTAACATTGCTCCTTGGAATCCTGCAACTGCTAATATAACTGCTATCATACATGCCATATAAAATGTATGATGTCCTGTTAAAAATATATATTTTAATTTTGTAAATCTAGCAATTAAAATATTTGCTAACATACCAAAAGCCATTATTAAAGCTGTTACAGTTCCATATTTAGCTATTGCTAAAGCAACTATTGCTTCATTATTAGGAACAATACCTTGTACCTTAAACCCTACTTCAAACATTTGACCAAATGGAACCAAACCATTTGTAAGTATTCCTGCTCCTCCAGTAAGAACTATGAAACCTAGTATTGTTTTTATAGTTCCTTTTACTGTATCAGAAAAATTTTTCTTTTGACATAGTAATCCAATTAAAGAAATTAAACCTACCAATATTGCTGGTACACTTAAAATGTCCACTATTAATTTTAACATGTCTTTGCCTCCTCAAATATTTTATATTTTTATTATAAAATTCCTTTTTCTTGAAACGCTTTTACAATAGCTTCTTTGATTTCAGCTAAATTTATAATATTTGATAAAACTATCTTATTTGAAATATGAGCACTTCCTGCTATATCTCTTGACATTATAAAGAAATCTGAATCACTTTCAATAACTGAAGCTAAATCTGTATGAGTTACTTCAGCTGTTACTCCTAATTCCTTTAAAACTTTCTTTACATTCATTTCTAGCATAAAACTACTTCCTAAACCTGTTCCACATACTGCTGTTATTTTCATAATTAATTCCTCCTTGATTTTTCTTTTTTATTTTAATTTTTTATTATAAATTATTTTTTAACTCCCCAATTGTTTTTGAAGTGATTAACTTCTCAATCTCCTCTTCATCTCCTAAAATATCTGCTAACTTTTCAATGATTTCAATATGAGAACTACTATCTTTTGCTGCTAAACAAAATAACAAATACACTTTATCTGTATTTTCTGAAAATTTAACCCCTTCATTTACTTTTAATAAAGAAAGAGAACTTTCTAATACATTTTCATCAGGTCTTGCATGTGGCATAGCTACTCCTGGTATTAAAATTATATAAGGACCTAAATTTTTTATATTTTCTATCATACTTTTAACATACCCAAACTTTATTTTCCCACTATTGATTAATGGTTGTGCTCCAATCTCTATAGCTTTTTCCCATGTTTCAATTTTTTCTACAACTTGAATCTTATCTCCTAAAATATCCTTTATCCCCATATTACCCTCCTGTATTTTTTATGTTTTTATTCTATAATTATTTTTTTTGTTTTACAATTGTCTTTTTTGTTCAATTTACATTTTACATTTTTTGACAAAAAAAAGAAGGATACTAGCTTTAAAAACTTAGTAGCCTTCTTTATATTATTTTTTAAAATTTATATATTTCAAAACTTGTTTAACATTTTTAGCCTTTGAAAGATTTTCAATCAAATTATAATTAGTGATTAACTCCACCAAGTCAGCTAAAGCATTCAGATGTTCTTTATTATCCCAAGATGAAAAAGCTAATATAACTTGTACTTTTCTATTGTCTGGAAAAAGAATAGGTTTTTTCAAAATTACAAGTCCCATTCCTGTTTTTAAAACAGAATCATCTTTTTGAGCATGTGGAATAGCTATATTCTCTCCTATAACCACATATGGTCCAAATTTATTTATATTTTCTATCATTGCATCTATATATTCAACTTTTGTAATATGATTTTTTACTAAAACTTCCCCTGCTAATTTAACTGCTTCTAACCAATTTTCTACCTCTTGATTTACCAAAATATTATCTTCAGTTAGAAAATCTGAAAGTTTGTATTCATTTTCTTCTGTATCATTTATAAGTCTTTGCTCAAAATAAATATTTAATCCTTTAATAAGTTCTTCTTTATTTTCAATTTTACAATTTTGTTCAATTATTTCCATTAATTCTGATAACATATATCTTTTTCTTTGTTTTGATAGAGAATATTTATCTAAATTATTTATATCTTCTTGTGTTAAAATAGATTTAACTTTTACTACTGGTATTGAAAAACTGCTATCTATATCCACAGTACTTATAATTAAATCTACTTCTTCCTTTTGTAAAGTCTTTTCTAGAAGATGTCTTGGTATTGTTTTTACAATATTTATAGTATATATTTCTTTTAATTGCTGAACCAAAAGACTAGAAGTTCCATATCCATATCCACATACAACTAAAACTCTTTTTAAATTTTTTCTTTTATATTTATTTCTATCTATTGCTGATTTAAAATATATCGCCAAAAAAGCAACCTCGTCATTTGAAAACTCTATCCCAAGATACTTCTCAATATCTTTTAAAGAATTTTTGGTATTATAAAATATATTAGGATAACTATTTAATACCTCTACAAAAATAGAGTTTTCTAATTTTATTTTATTTTGTAATCTATAAATAGTTGGTTTAATATGATTTAAAAGTCCTTCTAATAACAATTTATCCTTAGAAATATCAACATCAATTTTTTTATTAAAGTTATCTATGAATTTTTTTACTAATATATCAATTTCTACCCAATTGCTATAATAAGATTTTTCAAAATTATATGTATGGCTTCCTAAAAAATAATCTGTAATTTGTAATATTTCATTCTCTTCTAGAAAAATATCATAAGATGATTCTAAAATTCCTTTTGCTTTTAAAATAGTATCATATTCTGCTGTTTCTTTTAAAAATTGCTTATTTGCTATTTTTTCTAAAACCTTTCCTTGCTTTATTCTAATTATTGTAATTATTAAATAAATTGCTATGATATTATAAGCTTCATCTGATATTATTTTATTTAGTAATTTTTGAATATAGTTAATAAAATTTTTAATTATATTTATATCTACATATTTAATATATTCTTCTACTATCAATTCTTTTCTAGTTTTTAATCCTACATTTGAGTAAAATATAAAATTTGAATACTTTCTTAGAAATTTTAATTGTTGTTTTCTTATGTCTATCTCTTCTCCAGATAGAATCAAACCTTCTTGTTGTGATATTTTTAATTCCAAATTATTATTTAATAACTCTTCTCTTATATCTCTTATATCATTTCTTATTGTTGTCCTACTCACATCAAGTATTTCACTAGCTTTTGTAAGATTTATTTTCTCATCAAATATACAAATAAAAGATAGATATTCTCTTCTTTCATATATATCTAAATTACTATTTTTATCCTCTATTTCATCATTTTCTAAAAAATTTTTATAATCCTCTAAATATATATTTCCTCCAAATTTTCTTTTTAGTGGTTTCAATTTATTTGAAATAAAGTAGTCATCTATTTTATCAAGCTCGTATCTTATACTTCTTTCAGATATATTAAGAAGTTTTGCTAATTCTTTTATTGTTCCTTCACCATTATTTTTACATAAACTCTTTATAATATTATTCCCTCTTGAACTTAACAAACTTTTCACCCCTTTCATATATATTTTATAGTATATATTATTATTAGTTTTAAAAAAACTAACATTTTTTGTAATTTTTATTTTACAATTTTTTCTATTATTAAATAAAATTATCAATATCTTTCAAAATTAAAAAGAGGAGCGTATTATATAAAAAGCTCCTCTCTTTTCTCTTACAGTAATCCCTGTCCATATTGATAATATAGATATCCTGTTATTAGTAAAACAAACCCTACTTTTAACAGAAGATTTAAGCTTTTATATAAAATAAAGCATAAAACTATTATTATCAATATAGCTATTATTGTTGTACTTGACAAAATCTATCCCTTCCTTTAAAACTTTACCTTTGGTGCCTCTCTAACTTCACTTTCTACCTTAAACAATGGCTCCTCTTTAAAATTAAACATCCCTGCAAAAATATTTCCAGGTATCATTCTGATAGCCTGATTATAAGCAGTTACAGTGTCATTATAAAATTGACGAGTAAACCCTATTTTATTTTCTATATCTTTTAATTGATTTTGTAAATCTAAAAAATTTGTATTAGCTTTCAACTCTGGATAACTTTCTGATACCATCATAAGTCTACTCAATACACTTCCTAACTCTCCACTTGCTTTTATTTTTTCATCAACTGTTCCAGCAGTAGTATAATGAGTTCTAGCAGCTACTACTCTTTCTAAAGTTTCCTTTTCATGAGTTGCATATCCCTTTACAACCTCTACAAGATTAGGTATCAAATCAAATCTTTTTTGAAGTTGTACATCTATTTGACTCCAAGAATTTTTTACTCTCTCTTGTAATTTTACAAATTTGTTTTGATATCCTATTCCTATTAAAACTAATAAAATAACTAATCCCAAAATTACTAATAATACTATCATTTTTTCCTCCTACCTACAACTTTTTAGAAAGCTCCTCCACCACTACGGCCTCCACCGCCACCAGATGAACCTCCGCTAAATCCTCCTCCTCTTCCTCTTGCTGAAGAACGAGAAGATCTAGCTACACTTTCCATAGCTCTTTGAGCTACAAAACTTGTATTTCTTTCCATACTTCTAAAGGCATGACTATATAGATACATATTCATAAGAGAATTATTTCTATAACTTCTTCCACCTATAATAGTAGATTCTTCTCCTTTTTTAGACATAATCTTACTATATCCTTTTGCTACTTTTTCAGCTACTCCAAGGGCAACAGCATAGACAAAATAGTGCTCCCATAACTCAATAGAAGCTAACTTTGCCTCTTCTAAGTTACTGTAATCTACTAAAAACTTTTTAAAAGCTTCCCATCTTGAAATAGCTTTCTCTTTTTCTAAACTAGCTCTTTTTCTAGAAAAAGTATATGGCAGTAATATAAATCCTAATAAAATCATTAATATAAAGAGTTCACTTTGAAAATATACTACTAACATTCCTCCACCTATAAAATAAGCTATCCCTGTAAATATTCCTAAAGATGTAGAAAATTTATCTCTCTTATCCATCTTTAGATTTTTCTCTAGCATATCTGAGTAGACAATAGTTCTCCATCTCTCATAGTTTCTATTGAACTCCTTTGCTCCACCTCTTCCTTTTATTGAAGCTTCTACACTTTCTAAAACTATTTTTTCTCCATCTCCTAGTTCTCTAATATACCAATTCAATATAAACTTTTCCTCTTCACTTAAGGGTTTACCACTCTCTTGTAATATCAATGTAGTTGTTTTTTCTCCCTCTTCTAGTTTTAAATGTCCCTTTCTTACTAAGTCCAATAACATAGCAAAAAACTCTCTACCACTTGGATATAGATTTCTAGATACCAAAGTTCCTGCTATTGACGGAGAATAATCATCTGGTAACTCTCTAAAATACTCTCCATACTCATTTTCCACTTTATATCTCTTGCTATTTTTTAGATAGATAAATACTACTAAGAATAGCCACCAAGCCACAGCTAGAACTAAAACTACTCTCCCTAGATAAAAACCTATAATAGCTCTTTTTCTAGCATCATTAGCCTCTTTAGCCAATTTTCCTTCCATATCCAATATCTCTTTTAAAGCACTTTTATTTTTCATAAGAAGTGGATTAAAACTTGTTAAAATATTTTTAGGAAAAAGTAGATTTACCTCTAAAAACTCCCCTGGACGATAATCATTTAATGTATATCTTACACTTTTTCCATCTAATATCTCTATATTTCCAGTGAGAGGTCCATGTCCAAAGGCATATATATCATCTTTTTTTACATTTTCAGGAAGATTTACAGTTACACTTATATTTCCTATTGAGTTTTGCCAATCTTTTCCTACCATTTTTCTATTGAGTTGAGCAATATCTCTATATACAGTAACTCCTCTTGTCAAATTATATCTAAAAATAAACTCTTTTCTTTCATTTTGACTAGGTGCATAAAGCTTTATCTTATACAAGCCATCATCTACACTTACAGTAAAATTTCCTTCACTTGGAGCTGTATTATTTCTAGCTTGCTTAAATTCTCCATCATCTTCATAAAATATTTGTAAATCAGTGAATTTTCCATATCCCAAAGCATCTATATTGTATAAAATTCCATTTATTTTCCCTATATCATAGATAACTCTTTCCTCTACTTCTAGGCTTCCATCTCTTTCAATATTAGCCACTATATCTAATCTCTCTATCTCATAAACTGTACGACCAAATATAGTAGTAAAGAGTAGTAATGATAACACTAAAATTTTCTTAACCATATCCCACCTCACTAAATATTATATATTTTGCTGTATTTATCTCTTAAATACTCTATATAGTATTTAGGATTTAAATCCTCTCCTGTTACCTCTTTTATTATCTCTGGAGTCTCTTTTAATTTTCCATATTTATGAATTTTTTCTCCTAGCCACTCTCTTATCTTATACATCTCTCCACCCTCTAAAATCTCATCTACATTTAGCTCTTTTTTCATAGTATTATATATTTGAGCTGAGTAAGCACTACCCAAAGCATAAGATGGAAAATATCCTACAAGTCCAGCTGACCAGTGTACATCTTGCATAACTCCTTCACTATCTGTAGATGGTACTACTCCTAAGTACTCCTCCATCTTCTCCTTCCAAACTTTTGGTAAATCCTCTACATCTATACTTCCATCTATTATGCCTTTTTCTATCTCATATCTTACCATAATGTGTAGTGAATAAGTTAACTCATCTGCATCAACCCTAATAAGTGATGGTTCAACTAAATTTATCTCTCTATAAAAATCTTCAAGGGATATATCTTTTAAGAAAGTAAACTCCTCTTTTGTTTTTTCATAAAGTCCCTTCCAAAAATGTAAATCTCTACCTATAATATTCTCATAAAATCTTGATTGAGATTCATGTATTCCCATAGAACCACCACTTCCTAAGATAGTTCCCTGCAAGTTATCTCCTATCTGTTGTTCATATATTCCATGTCCTGTCTCATGTATTGTACTAAATACTGCTGACATAGGATTATCCTCTATATATTTAGTAGTAAACCTTACATCATTTTTGGTAATATTCATAGTAAATGGATGTTCACTCTCTGCTCCTACTCCTCTATCAAAATCAAATCCCAAATACTTTCCTATAAATCTATTAAATTTTTTCTGTTTCTCTATTTCTACTTTTTGAAGAAGTTTTTTCTCTGGATTTCCTACCTCTTTTATTTTTTTAAGAAGTGGTACTATCTCCCCTTTTAATAATGAGAAAAATTCATCTAATTTTTCACTTGTCATTCCTTTCTCATAATCTTGTAAAATTACGTCATAGAGATTTTTTTCATCTTTTCTATGATAATTAGCAAATTTTATAGTATATTCAAAAATCTTAGCTAAATTTCCTTTATATTTATTGTAATTATTTTCTGCCTTTGCCTCTTCCCAAACACCTTGAGTTCTAGCTACTAATTCTGAATACTCTTGGTACTCTTGAGGAGGTATCTTTTTCATCTTCTCAATATCCTCTTTTAACTCCTCTATCTCTTTTCTCTCCACCTCATTTAATTTTTCAATATTATTTCCTAAGTACTCTACACAATCTTCAAACTCCTGTGAAGTTGTTAGATTATACTCTTTCATACTCAAATATCCTACTATCTCAGCTATATAATCCTTTCCTTTTTTGGGAGTAGTAGTCTCTAAATCCCATTGCAATACCTCTAATGCTCCCTCTATCATTTTCTTCTCTTTTATCTTTTCTCTAAATTCCTGTAACTTTTTCTCCATATCTCTACTCCTTAAATCTATCTTCTCTTATTTCTCAATCTAAAATCTCTTGGATTTTCTGGATTTATATCTTTCCAAATTCCTTTTTTCTCTTTTCTAGCTTCCTCATAAGCTCTTCTATACTCTTTTTCCTTTTTAGCATGATACTCATAAAACCATACATTTCCACTTCTTAGCATCTCTAAGTTTATCTCTTTATTCTTATAGTAAACCCTCGCTATCTTTCTTTTATACTTATCTTCATATAATACTTTTAATTCTACTTTTTTCCCAAGAATCAGATTTTCAAGATACTCCTTCGACTCTTTACCATGCTTTTGCTTAAGTTCTGGAGCATCTACACCATACATTCTAACTCTTATTTTTTTTCCATTATATTTTGCTACAAAGCTATCTCCATCAGATACCTTTTCTACATATACATCTAAAGCATAGGAAAATATTGAAAGAATTAAGCTCAATATTATTGTAAAAATTTTCTTCATTCCTCTCTCCTAATCCTTATTCAAATTAATATCCATCTTAGGATTTTTTATACTAATATCCATTTGTGGAAATGGAATCTCTACATTTACATTATCTAAAGCTTTCTTTATTCCATTCATTGTCTCTTTATATACTGTCCAATAATTCTCATTTGATGTCCAACCTTTCAGAGCTATATTTATTGAACTATCTCCATATGAATCTACATGGGAATATGCTGCTGGCTTCTTTAGTACCAAAGGATTTTCTCTCAATAAATCTTCTAATGCTTTTCTAGCTACATCTATATCAGCATCATAAGCTATACCTATTATAAATTTTAATCTTCTAATTGGTGTCTTAGTATAGTTTATTACTTTATTAGAGATTATCATTCCATTAGGTATCATTACCAAATCGTTGTTATGAGTCTTTATTGTTGTCGAAAATATATCTATATCATCTATATATCCCATCTCATCACTTATATTTACTTCATCTCCTACTTTATAAGTTTTAAACAATAGAATGATTATCCCTCCTGCAAAGTTAGAAAGGTTATCCTTTAGTGCTAAACCTACACCTATTCCTAAAGTTCCAAAGAAAGCAAGTAAACTACTCTCCTTTACCCCCATTATAAGTAAACATATAGTTATTAAAAGAGCATGTACCCCTACATTTAGTATTGATTTGATAAAACTTTTTAAAGATTTATCTACTACTAAATCATCTTTCTTTTTTATATTAAATAGTGGTGTCAATTTTTTTAATACCTTTATAGCTACATAATATATAAAGATACAAAATGCCAATTTTAAAATAAAAAATATTAATTCTACAGTAAAATTAACTAAGATTTTTTTATCTGCTAATTTTGAAAATACCTCATTTATAAATTTATTCATAACTCTCCTCTCCCTTTTTCTTTATATTATAACACATTTAAAGAAAGAAAATAAAAAAAATGCTGATAAAAGATTTTACTCTCTTATCAACATTTTTCTTTAAATTTTATTTAGTTATCTTCTTATAAACTTCTATATACTTATCAGCTGAGATATCCCAACTATTATCTCTAGCCTTAGCATTTTTTATAATATTATCCCATTGCTTTTTATCTTTATAGATAGATATAGCATAAGAAAGTATCTTCAATAATACCTCTCCATTAGGTTCTTGGAAACCAAATCCATCTCCTTCACCAGTAACCTCATTGTATGGAGTAACAGTATCTTTTAGTCCTCCTGTTTCTCTAACTAGAGGTATTGTTCCATATCTCATAGCTATCATTTGAGAAAGTCCACAAGGCTCAAATAGTGATGGCATTAGGAATATATCAGCACCTTCATATACATCTATTGATAGTGGTTGGTTAAATCCTATATAAGCACAAACTTTTTTAGGATATTGACTCTCTTTCCATCTAAAGAAGTTTTCATAGTGAGCTTCTCCACTTCCAAGTAAAACAAATTGAATTCCTAAATTCATCATTCTATCAAAAGTTTGAGTTAACATATCAATACCTTTTTGTCTATCAAGTCTTGATATTATTGCTACTAATGGTACATCTGGGTCCACTTCTAATCCTAACTCTTTTTGTAGTTTAGCTTTCATCTCTTTTTTAGGTTTGTTACTTAGCTTAAATACATTTCCATCTATTCCATTTACTATTCCAGCTAATTTGTAATCAAATTTTCTAAATAGTCCATCTATTCCTTCCCCATACTCTGGAGTTTTTATCTCTTGAGCATAAGTTTCACTAACTGTTGTTATATAGTCAGAGTAAACTACTCCACCTTTTAAGAAAGATATCATATCATAATATTTAAGTCCATCTTCTTGGTAATATTTATTTCTATCTATCTCTAGTGTTTCCTCAATCTCTTGATTAGGGAAAAATCCTTGGAATCTTAAGTTATGGATAGTGAAGACTGTTTTTATATTAGTAAGTCCTCTTTCTAATAGATATATTGGAGTAAGAGCTGTATGCCAATCATTACAATGGATAATATCTGGAGTAAATCCTGTAATATCAAAAGTCTCTACTACTGCTTTAGTGAAAAAAGTAAATCTTTCACAATCATCTAGCTCTCCATATATTTTAGCTCTTGTAAAGTATTGCATATTATCTACAAAATAATAAGTAACTCCTTCAAGTTCATAACTCTCTATTCCTACATAAGCATCATAGTGTGATGCCCATATTTTTTTATGTCCTAGATGCTTCATATTATATCTATACTTTTCAGGAATTTGCCCATACTTTGGAAGTATAACTCTAGCATCTATTCCTTTTTCTTTTAGAGCCTTTGGTAGTGAGTATGCTACATCCCCTAGACCACCTGTTTTTATAAATGGCCAAGCTTCTCCAGTAGCAAAAAGTACTTTCATATTTTTCCTCCTTATTCTTTATTAGCTCCTTCTAAATAAGCTAATAGATTTTTATAGTGCTTATCATCCCATTTAATACTTTTTTCAATTACTAATGGATAGTTTCTAGAAGCACTTAGTTTCTCATTAGATTTTATCACATTATTTTTATCTACAATTATATTTTTAAGTACAGCCCCAGATTTTACAACTGAATCTTGTAATAGGATACAATCCTCTACTATTGCTCCAGCTTCTACTACTGCTCCTCTAGCTAGTATAGAGTTTCTTACTGTACCACTTAAGATACATCCATTTGCTACAAGGCTGTTATTTACCTCTGCTCCCTCTCTAAATAACGATGGTGGAGTATCTTTTGTTTTAGTATAGATACTTCTTTCAGGATTGAAAAGGTCTTCTCTAACCTCTTTTTTCAATAGATCCATATTGAAATCAAAGTATTCTTTAGTAGAGTTTATACAAGCTAAATATCCTTTAAACTCATATCCATTTATACTAACTCTCCCCATATTTCTAGTTACTAAATCTCTAACTGTATAATAAACTCCCTCTTGGATTCCATCACAAATCATTTTAATTAAAAGCTCTTTACTCATTACAAAAGCTTCTAGAGAAATATTCTCATCTTTTTTAAAGAAAAGGTTTTGTCCACTTCCTAAAATCTCTCCATTTTCTCCTACTTTTACACTGTCACAATTGTCAAATCTCTCATTAGCATTGTGAACATTTTTATATACTAAAGTTATATCTTTTCCACTAGCTTCATGTTTTTTCACAACATCTTTTACATCTAAGTTGCATACCATATGAGAACTTAATACTACTACGTTCTCTTGCTTACTACGGAAAAAATATTCCATATTTTTCTTAACTCTTTTTATGTTAGTAGTATAAGCAGAGTCTGCCATTTGTTTGAACATAAATATTCCATCTTTTTTTCTATCTAAATCCCACTCTGCTCCTCTTCCGATGTGGTCAGTTAATGAGTTTAAATCTTCATTTCCTGCAAAAATTCCTACGTTTCTTATTCCAGCATTTACTAAATTTGAAAGTGAAAAGTCAATTATTCTATATGTTCCACCAGCTGGTACAGAAGCAAGTGGTCTCATCTTAGTAAGTGCTCTGATATTATCTAATGTTTCATCTAAAAATATTATAGCCATATAATTGTTAAGCATATTTCCTCCCCTTGTAAAACCCTATTTTACAGCATTACTCTTTACTATTTCGCCTTTTCCTATTACAACAATCTCTTTATTATCTCCAATTACTGTATTTTTCTCTACAAATACATTTTCAGCTAGAATAGCCTTATTTACAATTACATTTTCTTCAATTGTTGTATCAGACATTATTACTGAATTAAAAACTTTACTATTTTTTCCAATTTTTACACCAGGGAAAATAACTGAGTTTTTAACTTCTCCCTCTATTTCACAACCTTTTTCTACAAGAGAGTTTATTACTTTAGCATCATCACTTACATATAGTGGTGGATATACCCCTTGACGTGTGTTAATTTTCCAATTTTTATCAAATAAATTTAATTCGTTATCCTCTTTTAATAAGTCCATATGAGCTTCCCAGAAACTTTCAATTGTTCCAACGTCTTTCCAATATCCTTCAAATGGATAAGCAAATAACTTCATATTATCTTTTAATAGATTTGGAATAATATTTTTACCAAAGTCATTACTTGAGTTAGGATCTTTTTCATCTTCTATTAGATATTTTTTTAATACACTCCATTTAAATATATATATTCCCATAGAAGCTAAAGTACTTTTTGGCTCTTTTGGTTTTTCTTCAAATTCATAGATTGAAAAATCCTCGTTAGTATTCATTATACCAAAACTTGGTGCATCTTTTAAAGGAACGTTAAATACTCCTATAGTAGCATCTGCATTTTTTTCTACATGGAATTTTAACATCTTGTCATAGTCCATTTTATAGATATGGTCTCCTGATAAGATAAGTACATGTTCTGGTTCATATTTATCAACAAAAGCTATATTTTGATAGATAGCATTAGCTGTTCCTTTATACCATCCACCTTCATCATTTTTCTTAGTATGAGGTTGTAATACTGTAACTCCACCATTCATTCTATCTAGGTCCCAAGGTGAACCATTTCCAATATGCTCATTTAATACATGTGGCTCATATTGAGTAAGTACTCCTACAGTATCTATACCAGAGTTTGAACAGTTACTCAATGTAAAATCTATTATTCTGTATTTTCCACCAAATGAAACAGCTGGTTTTGCTATTTTTTCTGTAAGTTTTTTAAGACGGCTTCCTTGTCCCCCAGCTAGTAACATAGCTATTATATATTTTTTCTTCATACCTATCCTCCCAATGTTTATTTTATACCTCTTCTTTTTTAGTTTTAATTACTCTTTTTTTAGTTGTTTTTTCTTTTTTCTCTTCTTTAACTTCCTCCTCCGTCTTTATTTTTTTCTCTTCAGCTTTTAGAAAAATAACAGAGTTTCCACAAATATCTACTTCAATATGTTGAGGTCTGCCATTCCATTCCTCAGCTATTGCCCTATATCTCTTTCTCTTACTAAAGTTTGTCCCCCCATATTTTTCATCATCACTGTTTAGAACTACTCTATATATTTTATCCTCTGGCACACCTATTTTATATCCTATTTTGCTCTCCCCAGAGAAATTAAATATCCCTATAATTTTTTCACTATTATCTTTAGTTTTTCTTAAAAATGTGATTGTATTCCCATTATGATTTTCATGTTCTATCCATTCAAAAGTATCCCAACTATCTTCCCAAAGAGCTTTTTCTTTTAAATACATTTTATTTAAAGCTCTACAGTAATCTTGCACCTTTTTATTTTCTTCTCTATCTAAAAGTTGCCACTCTAACTGCTCATAAAATCTCCATTCCAATCCTTGAGCAAAATCATTTCCCATGAAGTTCAATTTTTTTCCTGGATGTAGCATTTGATATGAGTATAGAGCTCTTACATTAGCTAGTTGTGCTCCAAAAAATCCTGGCATCTTATTTACAATAGATTTTTTTCCATGTACTACTTCATCATGTGATAATGGCAAAACATAGTTTTCTGAAAAAGCATACATAAATGAGAATGTAAGTTTTCCATGATGATCTTTTCTATATAACGGATCCTCTTCAAAATATTTTAAGGTATCATTCATCCAACCCATATTCCATTTGTTATCAAATCCAAGTCCTCCATCAACTGCATGTTTTGTTACATTTGGCCAAGCTGTTGAATCTTCAGCCATAACTACACAATTAGGAAAATCATCATGTATAGCACTGTTAAATTTTTTGAAAAAATCTACAGCTCCTAAGTTTTCTTTTCCACCATAACGATTTGTAAGTCCATCTACATTAGGAAGATATAACATATTTGCTACAGCATCTATTCTTACGCCATCTATATGAAACTCTTTAAACCAAAAATTTACGTTAGATATTAAAAAGCTTTGAACTTCATATCTAGTTAAATCAAAATTACAAGTTCCCCATTCTCTATTTTCACCAATTCTCTCATCTGCATATTCATAAGTAGCTGTTCCATCAAATCTATACAATCCATGAGCATCTTTACAAAAATGTCCTGGCACCCAATCTAAGATTACCCCTATATTATGTCTATGCATATAGTTAACAAAGTACATAAAATCTTCTGGTAAACCATATCTACTAGTTACAGAATAATATCCTGTACCTTGATATCCCCAAGAAGCATCTAATGGGTACTCATTTATTGGCATTACTTCTATATGAGTATAGTTCATATCCTTTACATATTCACATAACTCTTCTGCTATCTCTCTATAATTTAAAAAATCTCCGTTTTCTTTCTTCTTCCATGAACCTAAATGCACTTCATAAATATTCATAGGCTTATTAAGCCCTGTTATTCTTTTATTCATCCATCTAGTATCAGTCCATTTAAACTTTGGTATATCGTAAAGTAATGATGCTGTATTTGGTCTTAATTCAGAGTAAAAAGCATAAGGATCAGCTTTAAAAACTACATTGCCATCTGCTTGTTCCACTCTAAATTTATATAAATCCATCTTTTTTAATCCAGGTATTTTTAATTCCCAAATTCCCTCTGGGTTTATCTTATTCATAAAATGATTATCTCCATTCCAGTCATTGAAATCTCCAACTACTGAAATGGCTCTAGCATTAGGAGCCCATACTCTGAAGATAACACCGTCATCTTCAAAATGTGCTCCCATATATCTATATGCTTCTCTATGTTCTCCTTTATGAAAAAGGTATCTATCTAATTCTTTTTCCAATCTTACCCCCTCCTATGTTTTATTATAATTTTACTGGAGTAATATTCCAAATCTCCTCAGCATACTCTTTTATAGTTCTATCAGATGAGAATTTTCCAGCATTAGCTATATTTTTCAACTGTTTTCTAGCCCAGTCCATTCTGAAAGTATACTCTTTATTGATTAATTGTTGAGTTCTTCTATACGCTTCATAATCCTCTAATACAAAGTATTGGTCAGCTTGATGCCAAGGAGCATTTTCCATTAATGATCTGTGAATAGTTCCATATACTCCATTTCCTAAGTCACTGAATGTTCCATCTACTAAAGAATCAACTATTTTCTTAAGCCCTTCTACACAATTATATGGAACATGTGGGTCATATCCATTTGCTCTCATCTCTTCTACTTCTTTTACTGTAAGTCCAAAGATATAGTTATTTTCTTTTCCAGCTTCTTCTACTATCTCAACATTTGCCCCATCCATAGTTCCTAAAGTTAAGGCTCCATTTAACATAAATTTCATATTTCCTGTACCTGAAGCTTCTTTTCCAGCTGTTGAAATTTGTTCAGATATATCTGCTGCTGGGAATAGTTTTTGTGCCACTGATACTCTATAGTTTTCTACAAATACTACTTTTAATTTAGAGTTTACATCTGGATCTTTATTTATCATTTGTGCTACTTCGTTTATTAATCTGATTATTCCTTTAGCTACAAAATACCCAGGTGCTGCTTTAGCTCCAAATATATATGTTACTGGAGTAAAGTTCATGCTAGGATTTAATTTTAATTTATTATATAGCCCTATGATTTGGAATATATTTAATAGTTGTCTTTTGTATTCGTGTAATCTTTTTATTTGTACATCAAAGATAGAATCTGGATTTATCTCTATTCCTTGAGTTCTCTTTAAAAACTCTGCAAGTTCTACTTTTTTCTCATGTTTTATATCTAAAATTCTTTTTAAAACTTTTTCATCATCTAAATAAGCTTCCAATTTTTTTAATTCACTTAAATCAGTTATCCAAGCATCTCCAATTAATTCAGTGATTAAACTAGCTAATTGTGGGTTAGATTGTAATAACCATCTTCTTTGTGTTATTCCATTTGTTTTATTTAAGAATTTTTCTGGATATAATTCATACCAATCTTTTAATTCTTTATTTTTTAAGATTTCAGTATGTAGAGCAGCAACCCCATTTACTTTATGGCTTCCATAGATAGCAAGCCAAGCCATATGAATCATATTTCCGTTGATTATTCTCATTCTATCTTGTCTAGCTTTATCTCCAGGGAATTTTTGCTCTAATAACTCTCTTAATTGGTTATCTATTCCTTGAGTTATTTGATAAACTCTTGGTACAACTTGCTCATATAATCCTACCCACCATTTTTCAAGAGCTTCTGCTAATATTGTATGGTTAGTATAAGCAAAAGTTTTCTCTACTATGCTCCAAGCTTTTTCCCAAGATATTCCTTCAATATCTATAAATATTCTCATCAATTCTGGAATAGCTATAACTGGGTGTGTATCATTTAATTGGATAGCTGTAAATTCTGCAAATTTATCAAAATCATTTCCATGAACTTTTTTATATCTTTTTACTATATCTTGTAATGATGCTGATACAAAGAAGTATTGTTGTTTTAATCTTAACTTTTTACCTTCATCAGTTGAATCATTTGGATATAGTACTCTTGAAATATCTTCAGCTAAAGTCTTTTGTTGAGTTGCATGTAGATAGTCTTGCTGATTGAATTTTCCTAAGTCTAAGTCTACTAATGAGTGTGCTTCCCAAAGTCTTAAAGTATTTATATTATTAGTTCCATATCCAATTATTGGCATATCATAAGGAACAGCTCTTACACTTCCATCTCCAAATGTAACTATTACTTCATCATCAGGTCTCATTACTGACCATACATCTCCATATTTTAACCAAGTTTCTGGTTTTTCTATTTGATATCCATCTCTAAACTCTTGATTAAATATTCCGTTTCTATATCTTATTCCATATCCTTTTCCTGGTAGGTTAAGAGTAGCTAATGAATCTAAGAAACATGCTGCTAGTCTTCCTAATCCTCCATTTCCTAAAGCTGAGTCCTCTTCAGCATCCTCTACTTTATTGTAGTCTATTCCTAATTCGTCGAATAGCTCTTGTACCTCTTTTAACATCCCAAGGTTGATTAGGTTGTTTCCTAATGCTCTTCCCATTAAAAACTCTGCTGATAGATAGAAAGCTTGTTTTTGCTTTTCATAAAGCTTTCCTGTGTCATACCAGTTATCAGCAATATTTTCCATTACGGCTTGCCCTAATGCTCTATAAATTTCAAAATCTTTAGCTTCCCCAAGCTCTTTTCCAAAACTTACTTTTAAGTTTCTTTCAATTTGTTTTCTTAATACCTCTTTTTCTACTCTCATTCCTCTTACCTCATTAATATTTTATTTTATCTATTAAATAATTTTGTTATCTCTTTTAATCTCTCTTTTATATCTTCAGTTAAATCTTTTTCCTGAAGTCTCCATTTCCAGTTTATTCCAACTGTAGACGGAGTATTCATTCTTGCAAAACTTCCTAATCCAAGTAAATCTTGCATCTGAATTATTACCATTTGGGCATCTGAGCTCCAAAGAGTTTCTATTCCTCTCCACTCTATTGGATTCCAATAATTTCTGTCTCTTTCCAAGAGCCATTTTTTAAGATACTCATCACATCTATTTTTAGTTTCTGGACTTAAATTTTCATACCAACCGACAACAGTATCATTGTCATGTGTTCCCATATATGCTACACAATTTTTTTCATACTTATGTGGTAAGTAATCATTATCCTCATTATCAAAAGCAAACTCTAATATTTTCATACCAGGGTACCCTGTTCTTTTTAGAAGCTTTTTAACTTGTGGAGTCAAAAGCCCTAAATCTTCAGCTATTATTGGAAGTTTTCCCAATCTTTTTTCAATAGTTCTAAATAGCTCTATTCCAGGTCCTTTCTCCCAATGCCCTCTGATAGCAGTTTGCTCTCCATATTTGATACTCCAATATGATTCAAAACCTCTAAAGTGGTCTATTCTTACAATATCATATATTTCAAAACAAAATCTTATTCTATCTATCCACCACTTATAATTATCTTTTTTTAATTTTTTCCAATCATAGAGAACATTTCCCCATAATTGCCCTGTTTTACTAAAATAATCTGGTGGACAACCAGCTACTCTTTTAGGAACTCCTGATTCTGTAAATTGAAATATCTCAGGATTACTCCAAGTATCTGCACTATCTGTTGCAACGAAGATAGGAATATCTCCAACTATTTTTACACCTTTACTATTAGCATATTCTTTTAATCTCTTCCATTGCTTATAAAAAGTATATTGCAAAAATCTATAATATTCAAGCATTTTTTCTTCAATTATATCTTTTTCAAATTTTTTTCTAATTTTATTCTTATAGATTTTACTCCACTGTTGCCAAGGTAATCCGTTAAATTTATCTTTTAATACCATATATAGAGTATAATCCTCTAACCAATAACTATTTTTATTAATAAACTTTTTATAATCCTCTTTTGAGTCCTCTCTTTTCATAAACTCTTCAAATACTACTTTTAAAAGTTTTTCCTTCTCATATTTTACTTGCTCATAGTCTAAATTATCATCATAATTTATTTTTTTTAAAGGAATAAGATTTTCATCTGTTATATATCCCTCTCTTACAAATTCTTCCATATCTATGAAAAGAAAATTTCCTGCAAAGGCTGAATAAGATTGATAAGGAGAATCTCCATAACCTGTTGGCCCTAGTGGAAGTATCTGCCATAGTTTTTGTCCTGTTTCATTTAGAAAGTCTACAAATTCATAGGCTTTTTTTCCAAAGTCTCCTATTCCATATTCACTAGGTAATGATGATATATGCATCAATACTCCACTACTTCTTTCAAACATCTTTCCTCCTTATACTATAAAATTCTTTTTTTCTTGAAGAGTATCTATCTTTATTTTTTCATTAAAAGTCTCCTCATAAATTTGTGCTAACTTTGCCATATATATATCACTATGTATATGCTCCGATATTATATTTATAAATACTTGATTATCCGTATAAAATCCACTGATTTTATCTCCAACTTTTGTCACTACTAAGCTTTTATTAAGGTCAGCAACTAACATTATTCTACTAGGATTTTTGAAACTTTCTTTCTCTTTACTCTTATGATATATCTCTATTCTCAATCCCATATTATCTAATTTATTAAAGCAGAAAGCTATTACTCTTACTCCTCTATCTATTGCGTTTTTTAAATCCTCTCTTATCTCCTGTAAATCAAAATCTGTATTAAGATATATTTCTTTTTTAGAGTTTTTTATTATATTCTTCAATGTTGCTTTTATTTTCTCATTATCCTCTAATTTATAGAAATAATTTTCTTTTATTGGATTCTCTATTTTTTTTAAATCCCTTTTTAGGTTTAAGGAGTTTTCAAAAAAATGTCTCTCTATCTCTTCAAATAGTAATTCTGGGTTTTTAGCTTCATACTCTTTACTACTATTTGGTATCAATAAAATATATCCATTTCTATACATTGTTTCAAGAGATTGGTAAATAGTAGATTTTGATAGCTCTAACTCCTTCGCTAGCCTATATCCATTAGCTTTCCCAATCCTTAATAAAGTTATGTATATCATTGCTTCTGTTTTAGAAAAGCCTACCTTTATTAATCTATTTACTATTTTTTCCAATTTAATCCCCCACATTAGTAGTTTTTTATCGAACTACTATTTTCATTTATCATTATACTCCTTATTTTGTTTATTTTCAAGAAAAAATATATTTTTATAGGAATTTTTGTTTTTTTATAGTTGTGAAAATAAAAAAAACTATGAAGATATTATATTTTTAATATAATAACTCCATAGTTTATATTTTTTTAGCTTAATTTTTGAAGTAATAACTCAGCTATCTTATAAAGAATAAAAACTCCTATTCCACAATATGAAACTAAAAGTAATAATGCTCCTAATCTATTGTCATACACATAATTATCTTCAAGCTCTTTATTATCACTTTTACTAAAATCTTTATTCATTTTTTCTAACTCATCTAATTCTAATCTCTCTTTTACTGTTAACATATTTATCCTCCATTTTAATTCTATAATATTTATTTTTTTAAAATGGAAGTTTTTAATTACGTAATACTCTTTTTTTATCCCAGAGTATTATTCCTGCTAATCCTCGCTCTTTTCGATATCTAAAAAACTTTTCTTTAATTACATAGATAGTTAAAACTGTCAATACCATCTCTATAAGCAATGGTATCATATCTTTGTAGTAATCTACTATAAAGTTGTGATTATCTCCTAATGATAAATCTAATGGTATTATCTCTTGAGGATTAGAATTATTTTCTGCTAAAATTACAATATTTTGTGTAGCTCTGTTTTCTAATAGAGGTGGTTTATTATGAGAGTTAAATAGATTTGTCATCATCAATGAAAATATAAAAATAAACAACATCAATATCTTTTTTAATCTCATCTTTAACACCTCCTCTACTACATTCTACAATTATTTTTCAGTTTTTTAAAATTCTTATTTTATACTGTTGTCATTTAAAAATTTTATCATTTCACTATTTTTATTTTCCTTAGCTATTGAGATAGCATTATCTCCATAAGAAGTATAGTTAGGATTTACTCCTAGCTCTAACACTCTTTTTATAACATCAGTAAAGCCATTAGCTACTGCTCTTAAATAAACTTCTCCTAATATATTCTCTCTATTGAGATTTCTCTTTTTCAAATCATAACCTTTTATATTTAAAAGCTCCATTAGATTCTTCTCGTCATAGACATAGTATATAGGATAGTTACCTCTCTCATCAACCTCTAAAAAATTTGCCCCTCTTTCATTCATCTTTCTAATGAGCTCAGGATTCCCAACTATTCCACTCCAAAACATAGCACTCCAACCATTTTTATCCTTCAATTGAAAATCTATATTTTGAGTGATAATATATTCAGAATAAGATATAGGCTTATTTTTTAAGAAGTAGATAAATAGTGGCTCCCCTTGATTATTTAAGACATTTAACTCAGCTTTATCTTCACAAAATTTTTTTAAAGCATCAAAGCTTCTTACATAAAAAATTGGAGTTTTTCCAAAGTTATCCCTTTTATTTTTATCAATATCCTTATTTAATAAAATATCTATTGAATTTAGACTATTATTTTCTAATGCTATTACAAGTAGATTTTTTCCATCACTATTTTCATAATTTAATGGAAAACCATCTATTAAATATTTATTTAATCTATAAGCATCATCTAATAATATACTACTATATACTTGCTCTATTGTTGGGATAGTACTCTTTTTTTGAAAAAGAGTACAACCACTTAATATCACTATTAGAGTAAGAAAAATTATACCTTTAAAAATACTACTCTTCATTTCTCTTTTCATATTTTCTTCTCTCTCCCTCTTTCAGATATTTCTTTCTTAATCTGATGTTCTCAGGAGTTACTTCTACAAGCTCATCATCAGCTATATAATCCAATGCTTGCTCTAAAGTAAATTTTCTAGGTGGAGCTAATTTTACAGCATCGTCACTTCCTGCAGCTCTCATATTTGTAAGTTTTTTAGTTTTACATACGTTTACTACAAGGTCATTCTCTCTGCTGTGCTCTCCAACTATCATTCCCTCATATACAGGAATTCCTGGGTCTAAAAATAGAGTTCCTCTATCTTGAATATTGTTTAATGCATAAGCTACAGTTACTCCTGGCTCAGTTGCAATAAGTACTCCTCTACTTCTTGTAGGAATCTCTCCCTTATGTGGCTCATAATCGTAGAAAGAGTGGTTTAATATTCCTGTTCCCTTTGTATCTGTTAAGAATTCATTTCTAAATCCAATAAGTCCTCTTGCTGGTACTTTGAACTCTAAACGAGTATATCCATCAGTTCCAGGTATCATAGATACCATTTCCCCTTTTCTTATACCCATTTTCTCAATAACTACTCCTGTGTAACTATCATCTACGTCAATAAGTGCCATCTCAATCGGCTCAAGTCTCTTTCCATCTTGCTCTTTCATAAGAACTCTTGGTTTAGATACTTGAATTTCAAATCCTTCTCTTCTCATATTCTCTAGTAATATAGAAAGTTGAAGTTCTCCTCTTCCTTTTACAACAAATGCATCTGGAGTATCAGTTGCTTCTACTTTCATACTTACGTTAGTTTGTAACTCTTTTTGAAGTCTTTCCCAAATATGTCTTGAAGTTACAAATTTTCCCTCTTTTCCAGCAAATGGAGAATCATTTACCATAAATGTCATAGCTAAAGTTGGCTCATCTATATCTATTAATGGTAGAGCTATTGGCTCATTTACATCAGCTAATGTCTCTCCAATATCTATATTATCTATACCAGCTATACAAACTATATCTCCAGCATGTGCCTCTTGAATCTCTACTCTTTTTAATCCTTCATATCCATAAAGTACAGAGATTTTTCCTTTTATCATCTTTCCATCTCTTTTTATAAGCATAACATCTTGGTTTCTTCTTACGATACCATTGTGGATTCTTCCTACTGCTAACTTTCCAACATAGTTATCATAAGCTATGTTTGTTATTAAGAATTGCATAGGTTTATTGTCGTCTCCCTCTGGATCCTCTACATGCTCAAGGATAGTTTCAAATAGTGGAGTCATATCAGAACTTTCATCTTCTAAGTTTCTCTTAGCAAATCCACCTTTTCCTGAAGCATATACAACTGGGAATTCAAGTTGTAAGTCATTAGCATTTAATTCAATAAATAGCTCATAAACCATATATAATACATCTTCTGGTCTTGCATTTGGTTTATCCACTTTATTTACTACAACTATTGGTCTATGTCCTTGCTCTAAAGCTTTTTTAAGAACATATTTAGTTTGAGGCATTGGTCCCTCAAAAGCATCTACTAGAAGTACAACAGAGTCAACCATTTTCATAATTCTTTGTACCTCTCCTCCAAAGTCAGCATGTCCTGGAGTGTCTACAATGTTGATTTTGTAATCTTTGTATCTAACAGAGGCATTTTTAGAGAAGATAGTTATTCCTCTCTCTCTTTCAATGTCGTTAGAGTCCATTACTCTCTCTTCTACTTTTTCTAATTCGTGAGAACCAAAAGCTCCCCCTTGTCTTAAAAGACAGTCCACTAGTGTTGTTTTACCGTGGTCAACATGGGCAATAATTGCTATGTTTTTTATTTTCATTATTCTTCCTTCCTTTAGGGTTAAAAATATTTATACCCTTTTAATAAATTGTTATTTACATTTGCTAAACCTAAGAATTTATTTTGACAATAAACTCTATATCTACCATTTGGACTTTGATGCCTGATAGTATTTCCATTTAAAAATAGAGTAAGATTTTTCCCCTCTTCAATCTCTAGTTGAGGGTAGGCAAAAAACTCTTCTACACTTTGAAGAAAACTACTATCTCCTTCATTGTGTAATCTCTCTATATCCTCAAGAGTAAATGCTTTGTCTATACTAGAATCTCCTACCTTCTCTCTAACTAATGAGTTCATAGTAGCTAGAGTCCCTAGTTCTCTTCCCATATCATCTATTAGAGAACGTATATATGTTCCCTTAGAAACACCACATCTAATTTTTCCCTTTACTCCATCAAACTCTAAAACTTCAATAAAATCAATATGTATATCTCTAGCTTTTCTCTCTACCTCTATACCTTTTCTTGCTAAGTCATAGAGCTTTTGTCCATCTACTTTAAGAGCTGAATACATAGGTGGTATCTGTTTTATATCCCCTATAAATTTTTTTAAAACTCTATCTAGCTCATCTCTAGTGGCAGACTTTTTCTCTGATTCTTCTATAGTTTTACCCTCTATATCATAGGTATCTGTCCTATACCCTAGCTCAAAGCCTGCAGTGTATATTTTAGAATATCCCTCTATATCTTGAACTAATCTAGTAACTCTTCCTAAACACACCACTAAGACTCCTTCAGCTAACGGATCTAGAGTTCCTGTATGTCCTATTCTTTTCTCTTTTAATACTCTTCTCAATACTCTTATCACATCAAAAGATGTAATTCCACTAGGTTTATTTATATTGATTATTCCTTCCAAACTTTCAACTCCTATATTAGAACTATTTCATATTGTACCATATATTACTGATTTTTAAAATAGTTTTTTATTCCATCTAACTATTTTTCTACAATTCCATATCTATTACTTGGGCTCCATAATAAGTATTGATTTATTCCTAAATCCTCTAAAGCTTTTACCTGAGCTTCTATCTCTTTTTTACCATAAGGAATATATCCTTTTACCCACTTAGCAGTAAAAGCTTGTAACCAAGGTCTAATTTGAGATGGATAAGTTAAGTTATAATTTCTATTTATTCCATCTAATGTTGTATGATAGATAGTCTTATATGGCTCTGCATCAGGTACAGGTATTCCATACACTCCTCTTCCATAATGGCTAGGATATGCCATAGGAGAGATTACGTCTACCTCATTACTTATTACTTCCCAGTGCTGTCCAAGCCCCATATCATCATCTGAACTTGGTACTTGTCCATAGATATCTGCTGATATATATACCTCTAATGGTTCTAACTCTTTTCTAGCATATTTTAGATATTTTTGAATAGTTTCTGGTTTTGATTCCCCAGTACTATTTCTATAATCTAATTCCTTATCAAGTTTCCCTCCATTTGAAGCTGGAAATCTCACATAGTCAAACTGTATCTCATTAAATCCAACCTTAGCAGCTTCCTTTGCCACAGCTATATTGTATTCCCATAGATATCTATCATGAGGGGATACCCATATTACTCCATCACTATTAGTGAAAGGTTTTCCAGTAGCTCTCTTTATAATAGCTTTGTCTGGATGCTTTGCTGCATAAGTAGGATCTTTAAAAGATACTATTCTAGCTATTGCGTATATATTGTTGTCTTTTAATTTTTTTATAAAAGCTTGTATATCATTTATAGGATATCTCTTATCATTTTTACCTATATACTTTAATTCTGCCTCTGTTTTAAATAACATCTTTCCAAAATCCTCTTTGACATCTATTACAAAGGCATTTATCCCTGTTCTCTTAGCTAGCTCTATCAACTCATCCATTCTTTTTGTTGATGAAGCTGTATTTACTGTTAAATATATCCCTTTAACATCAATTCTAGGATTATTTACATACTCTTTTTTAGGGACAGGAGTAAAATCTATATTTTTTAAGTTAGATGGTATTACCTTATGTATATCCTCAGTCAAGCTTCCTGTTCTTATCCATCCTTCTCTTATCTCATTATTTTTTCCATAAGTTATTCTTCTCCAATAACTTTTTTCAATATTAGTTTTTGTCTCATAAGTCCCATCTTCTTTTTTTATTTTTATTTCCTTTGGAGTTTCTACTATTTTTTCTTCTAAAACTTCCACCTTTACTGCTTTTTTCAAACTATCCTTTTGTATTTTTCCATCAGGTTCAGCATAGATAGGAGTTTTAATATTTATCGTATAAGCAAAAATCTTTTTAGGTGCTTTTTCTGGTATTTTTATCTCCTTTAAAGGCAGTACCTGTTCCTCTTGTTTTTCAACTACATTTACATCTGTTGCTTGTTTATTTATATCTTGCTCTACCATAATATTTGTATTATTTTTACCAATGTCTCTAGTTATTCCAGCTGTAGTAGTAATAGTTACTATATATAGTGCTATGACTCCAAGTATGCTAATCATAAATTTCTTATTTTCTCTCATATTATCTCCCTTTTTGTTATACTATACTCTGATATTTTATACTATTTTTCAAAAAATATCTAGTTTGAATTTTCTATAATATAAAAAGAGAAAACTCTACTTTTACCCATTACTATTTAGCACTGAGTACTGCAGTAAAATTTTCTCTTTCTACTTCATTTTTTTATTAACTTCTATTATTTATTTACTTTTCTTTTTTCCTTTGGCTGCTTTTTTCTCTACAACTGGATTCATTTTTTCTAATAAGTTTTTACCAGGTTTGAATTTTGCAACTTTTCTTGCAGCAATTTTCATAGGCTTTTTAGTTTGTGGATTGATGCAAGTTCTTTCTGCTCTCTTTGCTGCTTCAAATTTTCCAAATCCTATAAAAGCTACGCTATCTCCTTTTACTAATACCTCTTCAAGTGTTTCTAAGAAAGCCTTTGTTAATTTCTCAGCTTCTACTTTTGTTTTTAACTCTGCTTTTGCTCCAAATAATTCTACAAATTCCTTTTTTGTCATTTGAAATCACTCCCAATCATTTATTTGTTGCCCTTACTATTAAAATAGCACGTTTTTTCAATAAACACAATACTTTTCTTAATTTTTTTATTTTTTTCTCTTAATAAATAGCTGTACCCAATAATTTTTACCATTTTTATCTTGAGCAAGCCCTATTCCTGTTTCATCATAAGCTGGATTTAATATATTTCCTCTATGACCTTTAGACTCTATCCATCTATCAGCTACAAACTCGGGAGTATCATGCCATCTTGCAATATTTTCTGCAGCAGCACTATATCTTATCCCTTTCTCTTTAATAAGATTAAAAGTCATTCCAAATTTTTCACTGTTGTGTGATAGCTTTTCTTCCTTTGCCATATCCTTTGCTTTAACTATTGCTATTTTATTTAATTCCTTATTCAATTTTAATGGCTTCAGCCCACTCTCTACTCTGAAATTATTAACTTTTCTCAAAATTATATCTTGATAATCTTCAGCATTTATATAGAGAATATTCAAAAAAAATAATAAGATTACAATAAAAACTTTTTTCATTTTTACACCTCTCTTTTTATTTTCTATTATACCATCTTCTTTTAAGCTTTTGCACTCTTTCTTTGTTTGACTTTTAATTTTCTACATTATATAATTTATTTATAGAAGTATTTATAAAAAAAGGAGAGATTATGTATAGTGTTGATTTTGGTTTTCCTGTACTTGGAGCTACTGTTCTTGATACAGGAATTAACTTTGGTATCTATTGTAAAAATAAAAAAAACATTATTCTAAATATATATGATTTTGCCCACAATACAGAGCCAACACTCTCTTTGAAGTTAGATGAAAAGATTAATAAAACTGGGGATATTTGGCATATTTTTCTAAGGAGAGCTAAAGAAGGAGTAATATACTCTTGGAAAATAGATGATTCTCCTGAACTTTTAGACCCCTACGCTTTTTCATATACCAATCACAAAGAGTGTAAAAATAAAAAATCTATCGCTGTAAAAAAAGAACTTTTTAAAGAGAGACATCTTGATACTCCAATGAGTGAGAGTATAATATATGAAGTCCATATTAAACTATTTACTCAAAATTCTAACTCTCTTGTAAAGTTTCCTGGAAAATATAAGGGATTTATGGAAAAAATTCCTTATTTAAAAGAACTAGGAATTACAGCAGTAGAGTTTCTCCCTGTATATGAATGGGATGAATATACTGGTAGGTATGATTCACATAATAAGGTTTTAGAAAATGTATGGGGATATAATCCCATTAGCTTCTTTGCTCCTACAAAAAAATTCTCTAGTAAAAAAAATCTAGATAGTTTTGATGAAGTTATAGAGTTAAAAGAACTTATTAAAGAGTTACATAAAAATGGAATAGAAGTCATTTTAGATGTAGTGTATAACCATACTGCTGAAGGTGGAAATGGTGGTCATCTATATAACTTTAAAGCTATGAACAAAAGTGGATTCTATATATTAGAAAAAGATGGAGAAAATTATACTAACTACTCTGGCTGTGGTAATACATTTAATTGTAACACTGTAATGAGTAAGGACATTATTCTAAACTCATTAAAATATTGGTATCTTGATATGGGAGTTGATGGATTTAGATTTGACTTAGCACCTATCCTAGGAAGAGATGAACATGGACAATGGGGAGGTCAATCTGTACTTAATGAGATAGCTCAAGATCCTATTCTATCCCATTGTAAACTTATCTCTGAAAGCTGGGATTTAGGTGGTTACTATGTAGGAGACATGCCTGCTGGTTGGAGTGAATGGAATGGAAAATACAGAGATGTAGTTAGAAAGTTTATCAAAGGAGATTTTGGGCAGATTTCAGATTTAGTTAAGAGAATTTCAGGAAGCCCTGATATTTTTAAAAGAGGAAACCGTTCTCCATACAACAGTATTAATTTTATCAGTTGTCATGATGGATTTACTCTCTATGATCTAGTTAGTTACAATACAAAACATAATTTAAATAATGGAGAAAATAATAGAGATGGAGAAAATCATAACAATTCATACAACTGGGGAGAAGAGGGAGAAACTAAAAATACAGAAATTTTAAATCTAAGAAAAAAATTGATTAAGAACTTCTTCCTTATTCTTATGATTTCTCAAGGAACTCCTATGTTTTTAATGGGAGATGAATGTGGTAGAACACAACATGGTAATAACAATGCCTACTGTCAAGACAATAAATCAACTTGGCTTGATTGGGAGAGAGCAGAAGAGTTTAAAGATATCTACAATTTTGTTAAAAATATGATTAAACTTAGAAAAAGTTATTCTATCTTTAAAAAGGATAGTTATTGGGAATGTGATGATTGTAAGGCAAGTGATGTTATCCTTCATGGAACTAAGCTTCATTCTCCAGATTTTTCATATCATTCCTTAAGCATAGCTTTTGAATTAAAGGATATAAACAGTGATACAAAATTCTATATTGCACTAAACTCTTACTATGGAGATTTACAATTTGAATTACCCCCTCTTGAAAAAGGTAAAAAATGGTATGCACTTGTAGATACTTCTAAAGAAGATAAATATAACTTCTCTAATACGCCTGCTTTAGTAGATAAAAAATCTTACCTTGTTAAATCAAGAAGTTCAATTATTCTAATAAGTAAATAGAAATTTAAAAGGGAAGTTGCAAATTTTTAAATTGCAACTTCCTCTTTTTTCTATTTCATATTTTCTTCCAATCTTTCTTTCTTATTATTTTATCATAATTATTCTAATTTAACTTCTAGGATAATAAATTAAAGATTTTATTAATTTCCTTTTTTCCTAACTCTTCTCTTTTTAAATAATTTCTAGGTTCCTCTCAGATATTCATATGATAGTAATCCAAACTCATTATACTTTTTTCAAAATCTTTTTTACAATTTGAAAAGTTTTTCTTCTCTTATATATATAATTATTATTTTATATTATTCTACTTGTATTATTGTCCTTCGTATTTTTACTAAGGGGGGCTTCATATTTTAATTGATAACCCCTCACATTTTTTGTGAGGGTTCCTCAATATTTTCTGTGACCATCACAGTTTTTTGTGATACCCCCTCACAAAAATCTATACTCTCTATCTCTTTTTAGTATAAAAAAAGATGCTAGTAAATTTACTAACACCTTTTCATCTTCATTAAGCTTCTTTTAAAGCTTTCTTTATCTCTTTTAAAGATTTATTGATTTCTCTTCTTTCTTTTCCTAACTCTGCATTTTTAATGATATAGTCATCTACTCTATCCTCATAATCAGATTGCATATTTTCTAATATATCTAAGAAATCTTCGTATGTCATATGGGGTTTTACATACTCTTTTAAGTTTAATAGAAGTTCAACTCTTTTTCTATTGTCTCTGATTTTTTTATCATTATCTTCTATTTCCCTTTTTATTTTATTTTTTCTTCTCTCTTTTCTTACTAACTCTAAAACGTTATCTACCATTTTTAGTCCTCCTAAAATTATTATTTTGCTAAAAGAAGAGCTAAGTCATAATCTGGTCTGAAGTCATAGTTTCTTTCTCCGTCCCATGCATAAGAGATAGGGTGAGTTATGATTTTGTTATTTTCTATTCCAACCATTAATCCTCCCTCTCCAGCTTCTAATAATTCAATAGCTTTAGCTCCCATTCTAGTAGCTAATACTCTATCAAATCCAGATGGAGTTCCTCCTCTTTGAACGTGTCCTAATACTACACTTCTTACTTCAGTAGTTATTTTTTCTTTAAGAGCAGCTTCAATATCTTGAACTCTTCCTACTCCCTCAGCTACTAAAACGATATCATGTAATTTACCTTGTTTTCTTCTTTCTTTAATTTGGAAAGCTAATAATTCAATCGGGTTATCCATTTCTGGAATTAATAATCCATCTCCTCCACCAGCAATACAAGCTTGTAATGCAAGGTCTCCTGCATGTCTTCCCATTACTTCTACTAAGATTGTTCTCTCATGAGAAGTAGCAGTATCTCTTATTTTAGAAATAGCATCTAATATTGTATTTAAACAAGTATCAAAACCTAATGTAAAGTCTGTTCCTTTGATGTCATTATCTATTGTTCCTGGAATACCAATTACTTTTATTCCATGCTCTTTAGATAATAAGTCAGCTCCACGATAAGAACCGTCTCCACCTATTACTACTAGTCCTTCTATTCCTCTTTTTTTCAAGTTTTGAGCTGCTATTGCTCTAAATTTAGGGTCTTTGAACTCTAAACATCTAGCAGTTAATAGACGAGTTCCTCCTCTATCAATTATTCCAGAAACATATCCACTATCCATAGGGAATATTTCATCATTTAGCATTCCTAAATATCCTCTTTGAACACCATATACTTTCATTCCTTTTGCCATTGCTGCTTTAGCTGCCGCTCTTATAGCAGCGTTCATTCCTGGAGCATCTCCTCCACTTGTTAATATTGCTATTTTCTTTTCCATCACCAATAACTCTCCTTTATTACTCATTTACGATAAAAGAACCTATTTTCCTAAATTTATTATACCTATTTTCAATAAGTTCTTCTACTGATATTTTATCCAATTCAGAAAATGATGATAAAATGATATTTTTTAGGTTAAGAGCTATACATTTATGATCTCTATGAGCTCCACCTACTGGCTCCTCTATTATACCATCAATTATTCCTAATTCATATAGACTTTGTGCAGAAATTTTTAAATTTTCTGCTGCTTGAGGTGCTTTAGAAGCATCTTTATATAGGATAGCTGCACAACCCTCTGGAGAAATTACTGAATATACAGAGTTCTCAAGCATAAAAATCTTATCAGCTACACTTAGAGCTAATGCTCCTCCACTTCCTCCTTCACCTATAACTATTGAAATAATAGGCACTTTTAATCCTGCCATCTCCATAAGGTTTCTAGCTATTGCTTCCCCTTGTCCACGCTCCTCAGCTTCCATTCCTGGATAAGCCCCTGGAGTATCTATTAAACAAACAATAGGAATATTAAATCTCTCAGCCATTTTATATAGTCTAAGAGCTTTTCTATACCCTTCTGGATTTGGCATACCAAAATTTCTATATAGTTTTTCATCTACAGTTCTACCTTTTTGATGACCTATTATCATCACTTTTTTCCCATCTATTTTACAAAGTCCACCTACTATTGCTGGGTCATCTCCAAATAATCTATCACCATGTAACTCTATAAAATCTGTTGTCATATGCTCTATATAATCTAAAGTATATGGTCTCTCTGGATGTCTTGATACAAAAACTTTATCCCATGAGCTTAGATTTTTATATTTCTCTCTCAATTTTTCCTCATAGGCTTTTTCTAATTTTTCAATCTGCTCTTTTAAATCTATCCCTTGCTCTTCTGAAAACTTTTTTAAATCAGCTATTTTTTTCTCTAATTCTAAAACTTCTTTTTCAAATTCCATTTTTTCCTCCCAAAATTATCCAACTAAATTACTTAAAATATTGTGTAATGTAGCCTTCATATCCTCTCTTTTTGTTATTACATCTACCATTCCACATTTTAATAAGAATTCACTTGTTTGAAACTCCTCTGGAAGTTTTTGTTTTATAGTTTGCTCTATAACTCTTCTACCAGCAAATCCTATCATAGCTTTAGGCTCACTTACAATAATATCACCTAACATAGCAAAAGAAGCTGTAACTCCTCCTGTTGTTGGATTTACTGGAACAGCTATATATGGTACTCCTGCTGCTCTTAATTTTTCAGCAGCAGCTGAAGTCTTAGCCATCTGCATTAAAGAAAATAATCCCTCATGCATTCTAGCTCCACCAGACATAGATACTACTATCACTGGTATTCTCTCTTTTAATCCTCTCTCCATAGCTCTAGTAATCTTTTCTCCAACTACTGAACCCATGCTTCCACCCATGAATTTAAAATCCATAGCTGCTATACTAACTCTTATTCCATTTATATTTCCTGTTCCAGAGATTACTCCCTCATTCATATTACAATCTTGTTGTGCTTTTTTATTTTTCTCTTCGTATTGTGGAAAATTTAATGGGTTTTGTGAAAAAAGATTAGCATCTTCCTCTACAAATGTTTCCTCATCAATAAGTAAAGCTATTCTCTCTCTTGCTGTCATCTCAAAATAGTGGTCACACTTTGGACATTTTTTTAAATTACTTTCAATATCCTCTTTGTATAAAATTTCTTGACAACTTGGACATTTAGTCCAAAGTCCTGTTGGATTATTATCTATATGTTTATTCTCATCTTGTTTTACATTTTCTTTATTCTCTATTGTTAATGTTACATATTTCTTTCTGTTATTTAAAGAAAAGTTTTTTTTGCTTAAAGAAAAAAATCCCATTTTTGCCTCCTCATTTTTCTTCCTCTAATAATTAATTTTATAGGATTTTTTGAATTATTTCAATAAATATTTGATTTTACCTCATTAATATTATAGAATAATATTAATTAATACTCTTTAAAGTATTATAAAATGGGGATTTAAAGAATACACTTGTATTTTTAAAATTTTAAAAAAATTTTTTATGGAGGGAATTTTTTTATGAAAAAATTTATATTTCTTATTTGTATATTTACACTTTTTCTTTCTGGCTGTTCATCAATAAGTACTTTTATTGATGAAAATCTACCTAAAAAAAATACAACTATTCCAGTAGCTCTTCAAGAGCAAATTGCTACTAAAATAAACCCAGAAAACGAGCTATTTGCTGTAGGAAATTCCAATATAGATAAGAGTGGGGCTATCATTGCTCAAGCTAAAGCCAATAAACACGCTAAAGATTTACTAAAAGAGCAGATAAAAAAAGAGATTAAAATTAACTTTAATACTTTTATGTTAAATACTGATAACTACTCTAAAGGTATAATCTCTCCTGTGCTTAGTGATTTAACTGATTATGCTGTAGATGTAGCTCTTAAAAATGCTTCACAAAAGGGAGCTTGGGAAAATGATACATCTGTTTACTCTCTTTTTGCTGTAGATAGAGATAAGATAACTGAAGTTTCTAAACAAGTTTTTACGGGATATCTTGGTGATGTATCTGGTAAACTAAATAGTATTAAAAATAAGATAGGAGACATGGAAATAAATGTTCCTGCTAACTCTTTAGATGGTAACTCTAATAACAATGAAGTTATAGACTAAGGGGGAGAAAAATTTGACTATCGATAAACTAAATCTTAATAACCCTAATGAGATAGAAGAGATTAAAAATTTTTTAGCTGACTTTCAATTAAAATATGATAGTTCAGTAGATTATACTATGGTTGCTAGAGAAAATCAAAAAATAGTTGCTACTGCTTCAAAGGATAAAAATATTGTAAAATGCTTTGCTATTGATAATAACTATCAAGGGGAAGGGCTCTCTACTCAACTTCTTACTTCTCTTATAAATAAGATGTTTGATGAAGGGTATTATCACTCTATGGTTTTTACAAAGCTTATCAACAAAGATTTATTTAAGGGTATGGGATACAAAGAGGTAGCTCATACAGATAAGGTTATTCTTATGGAGATGGGAAATAAAAATATCAACAAAACCTTAGAAAAAATTATAAAAAAATATAATATAGATACAACTAAAAAAAGAGCTATGCTCGTTATGAATTGTAACCCTTTTACTTTAGGACACCAATATTTAATTGAAAAAGTTGCTAGTGAAAATGAAGAGGTACTAGTGTTTGTAGTTGAAGAGGATAAATCAGCTTTCCCTTTTAAAATTAGATATGAACTTGTTCAAAAGGGAGTATCTCATCTTTCTAATGTAAAGGTAATAGAGGGAACAGAATATATCATCTCCTCAGCTACCTTCCCTAACTATTTTTTAAGAAAGGAAGATGATGCTCTAATAGAGTATACAAAATTAGATGCCTCTGTCTGTGGAGAAAAATTTGGGAAAATTTTAAATATCAATAAAAGATATGTAGGAGAAGAACCATATTGTAAGGTAACTAATACTTATAATAACACTCTAAAGGAGATTTTACCTAAATATAATATAGAGGTAGTAGTTGTTCCAAGAAAAGAGGTAGAGGGAAAAGCTATCAGTGCCTCATATGTAAGAGAACTATTAAAAGAGGAGAACTTTCAAGAGATAAAAAAATTAGTTCCTGAAACTACTTATGAATTTTTAATCTCTCCTCAAGGAAAGGAGATAGGAGAAAAACTTAAATCAAGTAATGCTCCTCACTAGTTATGTTTGATATAAATAAGTTTTTAGATGATAGAGAAAAAAGAGTGGAGCTACAAAACTCTTTGCTTGAAAAATTTAAAGCCCCACTTCTTACAGTGAGAGCCAACTATCCAGGAGAAAATAAATGGGAGTCTATCCCAATAGAGATAACTGATATAGTTGCTAAAGAGATGGTGCTATTATTTGAAGATAAGATTACACACACTGAAATTTTAGAAAATCTCGAAGGAAAGATATATCTTTTCTTTATTGATATTCCTGCCCTTGAGATTAAAAAAAATACTATATATTTTGAAGAGAATCATATTCTTGGAAGATGTGTAGATTTAGATGTATATGATATAGATGGAAGAGGACTCTCTAGAGGTGATTTTAATCTTCCTAAGAGAAAATGTCTTATCTGTGATGACTTAGCCTTTGTCTGTGGAAGAAGTATGAAACACTCCCATCAAGAGATAAAAGATAAGATAGCTAGTAAATATATAGCATACCAAAAATATCTAAAAGAGAGAGAAAGGGTTACAGCTATACTTTCTGATTTGACACTTGAAGGTATGATTTATGAGGTATCTAGTTTTCCAGGATTTGGTCTAGTTACTCCTCTTACCCAAGGCTCTCACAAAGATATGGATTTTTTTACTTTCTTACACAGTTCCTTTGTTTTAAAAAAAGGATTTAAAAAGATGGCTGAAACTATGTTTTCCTCTCTTCCTTTAGATATTGCCTTTAAAAAGATAAGAAAGATAGGAAAAATTACTGAAGAAGAGATGTTTAAAGCTACTTCTGGAGTAAACACTCATAAAGGTATGATTTTTTTGATGGGAATAGCTGTAGGAGCTACTGCTAGAGTTCTTTATGAAAAGAGAGAGTTTAAAGATATTCAAAATATTATCTGTGAGATGACTAGGGATATTCTTAAAGATTTTGAAAATATTGATATATCTAAAAAACTTACCCATGGGGAAAAACTCTATCTTGAAAATGGGTTTACAGGTATTAGAGGCGAGATAAAAAATGGACTTAATATAATTTTTAATGGTTCATTAGAGATTTTTTCTTCAGCTTTTGAAAAAACTAAAAATATTAATCTTTCAGCTTTCCATACTCTTATTTATCTTATGGGTAGAGTGATGGATAGTACCATTGTATATAGACATGATTTTTCAACTTTAGAGCAAATTAAAAAAGAGATGTCAGATATTTTCTACAATGGTGGTGCCTTTAATAAAGATAGAGAATATTTTGAAAAACTTGAAAAAGAGTATATCTCTAAAAATATTAGCCCTGGTGGTAGTGCTGATTTATTAGCTGTTACTATCTATTTTTATAAGGTTTTTATATATTTTTTTATTGGAGATAACTATGAAAAAGAAAGATTTTATAGCTGAAGATATTATTGGAAAAATATACCAAAATAAATATAAGAAAGAAGAAAAGTTACCAACTGAAAGAGAATTGGCTATACAGTATGGCACTTCTAGAGATACTGTAAGAAATGCTTTAAAAAAATTAGTTGACCTCAATTTTTTAGATATTATTCAAGGAAAGGGAATTTTTGTTAAAGATATTATTGGTGGAAGTTCAATAATATACAATTCCCTTTTAAATAAAAATTACAAACAAATATCTTCTAAAATTTTATATTTAAAAGAAGTATTCCCTAACATTGAGATGCAAAAGATTTTTGACATCTCTGAAGATGAAGCTCTTTGGGAGTATAAAAGAATTCGGATTGTTGATTTAAAGAAAATACAAATTGAATTAACAAGAATCCCTAAAAAACTATTTCCTAATCTTGCTTTGAAAAATATTGAGGGTTCATTTCATGAATATGTTACTTTACAAAATTATAATATTTCTCACTTCATAACTACATATACATCTATCAATTTAAAGAAAGAAGATGCTGAATTACTTAACTCTAAAAAAGGAAAAGCTGTAATGCTAATAAAAAATAGGGGAATTTTAAGTGATTCAACTATGTTTGAATACAGTGAACTGATTTGTGAAGATTATAGTTGTTCATACATTAGTAATTTCAATCCAAGACTTCAAACCTTAAGAAAAAACAGTTAATTTTATAGTTCATTAACTAAGATTTAGTTGATGAACTTTTTTTATTGGTATACTTTTTTTTATAAAAAAATCTATTTTTCAGTCCAAATTGACTTTTAATATTAATAAATGATACACTCAGTTTGTAAATAAATACAAGGAGGTATTTTATGAAACCAACTATTATAACTGACATAGAGTGTTTTATTTTGAATCCAAGTCGACACAACTTAGTTGTTGTAAAAGTTGAAACTGATGCTTCAATCACTGGATATGGTTGTGCTACTTTTCAACAAAGACCACTAGCTGTTAAGACAATGGTTGATGAATATATGAAACCTCTATTAATAGGAAAAGATGCAAATAATATTGAAGGAATCTGGCAAATGCTAATGGTAAATTCATATTGGAGAAATGGACCTATTATTAATAATGCTATTGCTGGAATTGATATGGCTCTTTGGGATATAAAAGGAAAAATTGCAAAGATGCCTTTATACCAACTTTTTGGTGGCAAATCAAAAGATGCAATAGCTGTATATAATCATGCTGATGGGCTTACTTTTGAAGAACTTTCACAATCTGTAGATAAATTAATTGCTCAAGGATATAGGCATATACGTTGTCAATTGGGGTTATATGGGGGAAAAAATCAAAATTATCACAAAACTAAATCTCCTACTTTTGGAGAATATTTTGATCAAGATTTATATATAAATTCTGTCATTGATATGTTTAAAAAATTAAGAGAAAAATATGGTTACTCTATACACTTTTTACATGATGTACATGAAAGAGTATTTCCTAATCAAGCTATATTTTTAGCTAAGGAACTAGAAAAATATAGACCATATTTTTTAGAAGATATACTTCCTCCAAATCAAACTGAATGGTTAGATAATTTAAGAAGTCAAAGTAGTATTTCTTTAGCTTTAGGGGAACTATTTAATAATCCTATGGAATGGAAAGAATTAATAGTCAATAGAAGAGTAGATTTTATAAGATGTCATGTTTCTCAAATAGGAGGAATAACACCAGCTTTGAAATTAGCAGCACTTTGTCAAAATTTTGGAATTCAAATAGCTTGGCACGGACCATCTGATATGACACCTATTGGTATAGCTGTCAATACTCATCTAAATATTTTTTTACAAAATGCTGCTATTCAAGAATATAATGAACCTACTGATATTCTTAAAAAAATTTTTGATAGTGAGATAAAAGTTGAAGATGGATATATCTATCCATCAACTAGAGATGGAATTGGAGTAAGTTTTGATGAAGAATTAGCAAAAAAATATCCTGTACAATATAGAGTACATGAATGGACTCAAGCTAGATTACCAAATGGAGTTATACATACACCATAATAAAAATTAAAAAGGAGTTAGAAAATGGATAAAAAAATATTATTGGAATTAGTTAAATATTTAGGTGGAAAAGAAAATATTACTAAATTTTGGAACTGTATGACAAGATTACGTTTCAAGTTAAATGATTATTCTCTAATCAATGAAGAGGAGATAATAAAATTAAAAGGGGTACTGGGGATACAAAAACAAAATGACCAATATCAAGTCATAGTAGGACCTAGTGCTAACAAGTATTTTTCAATTTTAGAGAAAGAACTATCTTTTTCTTCAACAGATGTTGAAGAAAAAAATAGTAAAAATCTTATATCTAAATTATTAGATGTAGTATCTGGAGTTTTTGGACCTATTATACCTGCAATAGCTGGTGCTGGAATGTTAAAAGGTATACTTTCTGGGCTTCTAGCTTTAAAAATTTTAAATGGAAGTAGTGAAACTGTAAAAATATTTGATTTAATAGCTAGTGGAGTTTTCTACTTTTTGCCATTCTATCTAGCTGTTTCAGCTGCTCGTATATTTAAAACAAGTGAATATTTAGCTTTAGCTATGGCTAGTGCTTTGATGTATCCAACACTTATAGATGCTGCTAATACTGGAAATATGGATTTCTTTCACTTTTTTGGATTACCTATACCTGTTATAAAGTATAGTTCTACTGTTATTCCAATTATCATGTCAGTATGGGCTATGAAGTATATTCATAGATGGGTAGATAAATATATGCCAGAAGTATTGCGAACTATATTTACTCCAACTATTACATTGATTATTTCTATTCCTTTAACATTGATAGTAATAGGACCTCTAGGAACATACTTTGGACAAATTATAGCTTGGCTTATTAATTTTATGTTCTCTCTTTCTAATGTAGTAGCTGGATTTGTTGTAGCTGGAATTCGTCCTGCTCTTACAGTTGGAGGTATGCACCATGTTATGACTCCTATGTTCTTTAATAACTTTGAAACTAAAGGATATGACTTCCTAATGCCTCTTTGTTTTATGGCAAATATGGCTATGGGTGGAGCAGCTTTTGGAGTATTTTTCAGAACAAAGGACAAGAATAAAAAGTCAATTATAATATCTTCTACAATTTCTGCTATATTAGGAATTACAGAACCAGCTCTATTTGGAGTACTTATAAAATATAAAATGGCTTTTGTGGCAGCTAGCTTAGGAGCAGCAATAGCTGGAGGTTTTATCTCTTTCTTTGGAGTAAGAATATATGGTTATATTCTTTCTAGTATTGTAAGTTTACCAGCATATATCGGACCATACTTTATATATGCTATTTTAGGAGTAGTTATAGCTATCTCCACTTCTGCAATATTAAGTTATCTTTTAGTTAAGAATGTAGATGAAAGCAATTAATTTTCTAAAAAGGGACTATTTTAATATATAGTCCCTTTTTAGATTTATTTTCTTATTTTTATCTCAGCTTCTGTTGGCATAATTGAATCTTCATTTATAATCTCTCCAATTTCATCAGCAATAACAAAACCCGATTTGACATTTTTTACTGATTCTATATATCCTTTTATATCAGCTTCAACACTTGAATATTCAAATGATAAATCAGTTTCTTCCATAACACAATTTATCAATTTTAAATTTTCACAATAACATAGAGGTTGGGTACCAATTATTTTACAGTTAATTAAAGTTAGATTTTTAGAAAACCACCCTAAATACTCTCCTTTTATAACGGAATCTCTCACTGTAATATTCTCACTATGCCAAAAAGCATCCTTTGTATCTAAATTACAATTAACAATATCTAAATTTTTAATATATTGGAAAGAGTATTTTCCTTTAAAATTAACATTTTCTAATTTAACATCAATTGAATCCAACATAAAATATTCAGACTCAATATTTGTATCTTTTAAAAATATATTCTTACACTTCCAACCAAACTCCTGTGAAACTATATCTGAATTTTCAACCTTTATATTTTTACACTCTCTTAAACATTTTATACTATTTATTTTACTATTTTTAATTTCACCATCTGTTGAATACCAAATAGGAGCTCTTGATAACTCATCTAAATTAGAATTTTCTAAAACAAATTTTCTATTGTGCCACATAGGATAACGAAGAGAAAAATTACAATTCTTTACAAGTACATTTCTTGCCTCTTTTAGAACAGACTCCCCATCTTCTATTCCAGCAAAATTACAATTTATTACCTCTGTATCTTTTAAATTATATAGAGCTCTCTCCTTATCAAAACTTGAATTTTCGATTTTATTCATTAAATTCATCTCCTTATTCTCTATTGAAAACTTAAATTTTTTTTAATATTTTCTAAAAATAGTGAAACAGCTGGAGAAAAAATCTGATTTTTTCTCCAAATAATAATAGAATTTGTAATTTTTTTAGGACTTAAAGGAATAAATTTAATATTTTCATTATTATGGATGCCCAAAGCCCCATCTAAACATATTGCATATCCTAAATCTTTTTCAACTAAAAAAATAGCATTTGAAAATAAATTATAAGTGGCTAAAATATTGGGAGTTAATTCCATTGTACTAAACCAATGTAAAATTTCTTTTTGGGCAGCTCCTCTTTTAGGAAGAATAAGATGAGAATCTTTTATTTTTTCTAAAGTTAGAGTTTTACTATTAGATAAACTATTTTTTTTATTTAAAAGGACACCCCAAGTTTCATCTTTAGCTATTCTTATATATTCATATCTTAAAAGTTGTAAAGGTTCCAATAAAATTGCTAAATCAATTAGTCCTTTATTTAATTTTTCTTCTATATCATCAGCTGACCCATTATATAAATCAAAAGTTACCTTAGGATATTCTTTTGTAAATTTTGCAATTTCATCTACTAAAATATTAGTACCTAAAGATTCAGCACAGCCTATAGTTATAGTTCCTACTATCTCATTTTTAGATGACAAAAAACTTTTTTTTAATTTTTCAGATAATTCTACTATTTCACTTGCATATTGTTGAAATAGTAGTCCTTCACTTGTTAAAATAATACTTTTCTTATTTCTAATAAAAAGTTGTGTTTTTAATTCTTCTTCTAGTTCCATAAGTTGCCTACTCAAAGTAGGTTGTGTAATATTTAGAAATTCAGCTGCTTTTGTTATGCTTTTCTCTTGTGCAACAGCTAAAAAATATTTTAATACACGCAGTTCCATTAAATTATCTCCTAATCTTTAATCTATCCTTTCAATTTTTACAATTGAAGCATTATTAATGTTTTTTAAATTTTCAAATCCCTTTTCGATTCTTCCTAAAGGAATTAGTCCATTAGAATTTCTAAAATCTTTTATAAAGAAAGCTAGATTTCCCCATGGAGAGTAATAAGTTAAATCATAAGTTTTAGGACTACAACTTCCTGGAGCATTACTAATATCTAACTCCTTAGGAAGATAACTAATTTTTTCTGTACTTCCATAGTTTTCAAATTTTAAATCTAAAGGTAATTGATTTAATAAACTTCTTGATGCACTGTTATCGTCTAAACCAACAACTATCTCTTGATTATTGAAAGTTAATCTTATTCTGCTCATAATTTTCTCCTCACTATAACTTATTATTGATAAAAATATTGTTAAACATACAATTAAAATTTTTTTCATATTTCCCCTCTCTATACTACATTCCCACCTTTTTGTTTTCCATTCTGAGCCATCACTCCTACTAAAGAGTGTGGAAGATATAGTTCTTCTAAGTATGAGATATCCTCATTAGTTAGCTTTAAATCTACAGCTTTTACCATTCCCTCTACTTGAGAAAGTTTTGTTGCTCCTACAACTGGTGCAGTTACCTTTGTAAGTAACCAAGCAAGGGATATCTCTGTCATTGAAACATTATATTTTTTTGAAAGCTCAGTAACTCTATCTATTATAAGTTGATCTATCTCTGCTGTTTTATCATACTTAAACTTTGCATAACTATCTTCTAACAACCTTTTAGATGTTTCGTTCTTTTGTTTTGCAAGACGTCCACCAGCTAATGCACTATATGGAGTAAGTGCTATATTTTCAGAGTTACAAAATGGAATCATCTCTCTTTCCTCTTCTCTTGCTATAAGATTGTAATGCCCTTGCATAGAAACAAATTCAGTCATTCCATTAGCTCTAGCAAAATAGTTAGCCTTCGCCAACTGCCAAGCAAAACAATTTGAAATTCCTATAGCTCTAGCTTTTCCAGATTTTACTATATTATGTAGCCCATCCATAATCTCCTCTATTGGAGTATGGTAATCCCACATATGATAGATATATAAGTCCACATAATCTAAACCTAAATTTTTAAGACTATTATCTATGTAATTTTCTATATGTTTTTGTCCTGATATATTTTTTTCTATCTCTTCTACTGTTCTAGGAGTAAATTTAGTGGCTATTACATAATCTTCACGCTTAGCAAAATCACGAAGAGCCTTTCCTACATATTCTTCACTTGTGCCATTTTGATAGACAGGTGCTGTATCAAAAAAGTTAATTCCTAAGTCTAGAGCTGATTTTATTATTTTTCTTGTTTCTTCTTCATCAATAGTCCAACTATGTTGCCCTGTTTGAGCATTCCCAAATCCCATACAACCCATACAAATAGATGATACTATTAAATCTGAATTTCCTAACTTTTTATATTTCACAATTATCTCCTCCTAAGATATTAATACCCTATCTCATTTAACCAATTTTTAATTCTCTCTTGTCCCTTTGGAATATCATTTCTATAAATACCAATTACATTTGATTCTAAATTTATATCTTTTGGAAGAACCTCTCTAATATCTCTTACACTGCGAGCAAGTCCCCCTGCTCCATGAGAACAAAATAGAATAATTTTCTTACTTGATAAATCGTTGTTTTCTATGAATGAAAATATTACCATTGGAGCTGTATACCACCAGTTTGGATATCCTATAAAAACAGTATCATATTTTTAGATATCCTCTACCTGAGTTTCTAATTTTGGTCTTGCTCCATCAGCCTTTTCATCTGAAGCCCTATCTAAACATTCATCATAAATACTTGAGTAAGGCTCTTTGACTTTTATTGAAAATAGTTCTCCTCCAACTTCTTCTTGAATCCAATTGGCCATTTTAGCCACATTTCCTGGAAGAAGAACACTGGCTGAAGTAACTGCATCTACATCTACTTGTGAAGGATTTGTTACCACTGTATTTTCTGCCCAAGTAAAATATGCTATCAATATTTTACTATCTTCTTTCCCATAAATAAAAGAAAAATTTAATAAAATAGTTATTATTATGAATATAAATCTTTTATACATCTTTCTCCCTCCCTTTTTTTATTACAAGAAATTTTATATAGTAATTTGTTATTGCTATACAAGTCCCCATTATAGAAAAATACTCAAAGAATACTGACAAAGGTGCTTGTTCAAAATCAAAGAATACAAATTGACTTCTTAAAGTCATATATGAAAATAGATTTAATTTAAAAAAAACATAGACTCCATATAAAGAGATAAACACTCCTAAATATTTTAAAATAATATTCAATTTATACCTATTTTTTAAAATTTTTTGAAACATTCCACTTATCATACCCCAATGCATATCTAGATGTACTGACATCAAGATAAATCCCCAATATCCAGCAAACATATGGATAAGTCTTGCTGTAGATGTCCTTATATCTAAGTTCAGAAATCTAAATACATATTTTGACATAGCTATTCCACTTATAGCTGAACTCAAAATAAGAAATAGTATTAAAAAATTTATGACAGTTTGTAATATACGAAATTTATTATATTTTCCTCTTAATAGATTTACATACCACATCTTATTTAAAAATATATGTATTAAAAATAACAAAGTCATTCCTGTCCCAAGCCATTCATGCCCTGCTTCTCCTGTAACTTGATAAGACATCAATAGTAACAATGAGATTGTCATTGCCAGGTCTATTCCCATTCTAAAAATCATTCTCGGTGCCATACTTTACCTCATCTTATTTAGAATAATTGAGTTCTTCAAGCCATTCTGTAACATCAGCTTCTGCTCTCATTGCTCTTCTTCCATTGATACTCACTCCTTCCAATATAGTAGCATTTGGCTCAAGAGATTTTATCGTGGATACAGTATTTGAAAATCCACTTCCCCCAGAAGTTACAAATGGAATTATTGTTTTTCCAGAAAAATCATACTCTTCAAAAAAGCTATACATAGCCATTGGCATATCATACCACCAGTTTGGAAAGCCAATGAAAATAGTGTCATAATCATTAAAGTTTTCTATATGATTTACAAGTTGAGGACGATAATTTCTATTTTGTTCATTTCTTCCTCTATTAACTGTTTCATCATAATCAGCTGGGTATTTATCAGCTACAAGAATAGGATATATATCTCCTCCCACTTTTTCATTTATTATATTAGCAACTACTCCAGTATTTCCTGTATTTTTACCATTCCATACTTGAATACTTGCTAAGGCAGATGCATCTACTCCAACTGGTAAATTAGCATTTTCAAAATAACTAAAATAAACGACTAGGGGGTTTTCAGCAGCTAAAACAGACTTCCCTACAATTATAATTGCTCCTAATACTAATAGATTTTTTAAAAATTTTTTCATTTTATCTTTCCTCCTTAATCCAACTTTCAATTATTTTATCACTTGCTCTAACTTTACTTCCATACAGAGCTAAACCATTCTCTACAACTGAAAATTTACATATCTCTTTTAAATCCTTTTCACTATGTCCCATTCCACTACCCTCATGAGTACAGAATGGTTTTATAATTTTTCCACTTAAATCTTTTTCTTCTAAAAAACTAAATACAGCTGTTGGCATGGTTCCCCACCAATTTGGGTAACCAATATATATAGTTATATAGTCTGATAAATCAATGTTTTCTTTTATTTCTGGTCTAAATCCACTACTTAACTCTTTTTTAGCTAAATCCACAGTTTCATTGTAGTCCACTGGATAAGATTGAACTGTCTTTATTTCAAAAATATCACAGTTCAGTAATTTTTGAATTTTCTCAGCCACTATTTTAGTATTTCCTTCTGATATGTTTACTATTCTCCCATTTATATAGTTTTCTCCAACATGTGAAAAATAAACTACTATTGTTTTACTCATAACACTCCCCTTTTTATATTTTATTAAAAAGAGGTTCTAGTGAACCTCTAAATAATTTATTTTAAAAACTGTTGTATATTATCTGCTTTTTCATTTCCTAACTTAGCTTTTAAAACTTCTACTATTCCATTTAATTCTTCATTAGTTACTCCAACATTTCTACTAATTCCAATATGAGCTTGAAGTTGAGGATTTACTCCATCCATTGAAGCAAGAGCTGCTACAGTTACAAGTTCTCTTGTTCTATAATCCAAAATATCTTGTCCAAAGATATCTCCAAATAGGTGTGCTTTTAAATATCTATCTGCCATAGGAGCAAATTCATATATTCCACCTTTTACTTCCATTCCAACTATCTCTGTTTGAACTTGAGTCCCATAAACTAATGAATTTCTGTCACTAGGGATAGGAGTAGATTCTCTTCCCACTTCTGTTGCCTTACCACTAGCTTTTCTTTCATCCACTGTATTAGAAAGTACACCTAAAGCATTTAAACTACGTGGAAACCCACAATAAGCATAAAGTTGAACCATAATCTCTTTTACTTCATTTACAGTAAGTCCATTATCAAGCCCAAGATTTATGCTCTCCTTTAGTCCTTCTAAGTTTCCGTTTGCTGTAAAAGCTGAAATTTCTACAATACTTTTTTGTTTCTCGGTCATCTCTGACTCCCCCTTTGCAATATTTAATGTCCCAAAGATAAAAAATAAAGTAAGTAATATAATTTTTTTCATAAGCTACCTCCATCTTTATTTTTATTGTATGCCCTATTATAGTCCTATTTTTTTTATATGTCCAATACTTATATTGTATTAGTATTAATGCTTTAAAAGCATTAATATCTAAATATATTATTTTTATAAAGCATACTACTTTGAGTCCACTCTAAGTCAAGCTATTATTTTTTTATTTTTTCTCTTGACTTAGAGTTAACTCTAAAGAGTATAATTCCAGATATAAAAGAGAAATTAGTAAAAAATAGTTATATTAACTTTATAGGAGGGAAATATAATGACAGAAGAAAAACTTAATCATAAAACTTTAAAAAAGGATGAGTTTGAAAAAATAAATATTTTTGGAATGGGAAATCCTAATGATACCTATGCCAAATATTTTGTAGGAAACTCTTTTTTAAATCCACTTACTGAGATAGGAAGTTCTAGTGTCTTTTTAGCAAATGTTACTTTTGAACCTGGTTGTCGTAATAACTGGCACATTCACCATGCTACTAAAGGTGGAGGACAAATTTTAATATGTACAGCTGGAGAAGGTTGGTATCAAGAGGAAGGAAAAGAAGCTATCCCTCTAAAACCTGGTATGGTAATTACTATTCCAACTAATGTTAAGCATTGGCATGGAGCTAAAAAAGATTCTTGGTTTAGTCATATAGCTGTAGAAGTACCTGGAGAAAACTGTTCAAATGAGTGGTGTGAACCTGTAACTGATGAAGAGTATAATAAATTATCATAAAATATAACGGAGGTCTTAAAATGAAATTTGATTTTAATTACTATAACCCAACTAAAATTTATTTTGGAAAAACTGCTCTTAACAATTTAAAAGACGAGTTAAAAAATTATGGAGAAACTGTTCTTTTAGTATACGGGAAAAACTCTATAAAAAAGAGTGGACTTTATGATAAAGTTTTTGAAATTTTAAAGGAATCTAATAAAAAAGTGGTAGAATTAGCTGGAATAAAATCAAATCCAACATATAATCAAATGATGGAAGGAGCAAGACTTGTTAGAGAAAACAATGTTGATTTAATTTTAGGAGTAGGTGGAGGTTCAGTTATAGATTGTTCTAAAGCTATATCTGTATCTGCATACTGTGATGGAGATGCTTGGGAAAAATATTGGATAAACTTTGAAGAGGTAAATAATAAAATTGTTCCAGTAGGAAGTATTTTAACAATGGCTGGTACTGGTTCTGAAATGAATGGTGGTTCTGTAATAACTCATGAAGAGAAAATGTTAAAAAATGGAAGAGTTTTCTCTCCTGAGGTTTATCCTAAATTTTCTATATTAAATCCTGAATATACTTATACAGTTCCTAAATATCAAATGATAAGTGGAATTTTTGATACTCTTTCTCACCTTATGGAGCAATATTTTTCTGGAGATGACAACAACACTACTGACTATGTTTTAGAAGGTGTTATGGAAGCTCTTATTGATAATGCTAGAGTAGCTTTAAAAAATCCTGAAGATTACGAAGCAAGAAGTAATATTATGTGGTGTACAACTATTGGACTTAACACAATTACAGGAGTATCTAAAACACAGGACTGGGAAGTTCATATGATAGAGCACCAACTTGGAGCATATACTGACTGTGCCCATGGAATTGGACTAGCTATCATCTCTATCCCTTACTACAAATATATTTACAAATATGGTTTAGATAAATTTGTAAGATTTGCTGAAAAAATATGGAAAGTTGAAAGTAAAAATCTAACTAAAGATGAGATTGCTCTTGCTGGAATTGAAAAACTTTCTGAATTTATAAAAGAGTTAGGTGTCCCTACTACATTGAGGGAAGTAGGAACTACTGAAGATATGTTACCTAAAATAGCTAACTCTTCTGTAATTCTTGATGGAGGATACAAAAAATTAACTTCTGATGAAATTTTAACTATTTTAAAAGAAGCTTATTAATTATAAAATAATTTATTAAATAAAAAAGCTCAAGAGTGTTTTTAAAACTTTCAACATTCTTGAGTTTTTTATATTTACTATATCTTTTATTTTTTACTCTCTACATATGAGAACAGTCTCTCTTCTAACCAATAGTGTTCTCCAAAAAATCTAGCATATCCCACATGTCCACCATATTTTGTAATCTGCAAAGTTATATACTTATTTCTTCTAGCTTCCTTTATGGGATAACAGCTCTCTGACATAATCGGGTCATCTTCAGCCATCAATATGAGGGTAGGTATCTTAATAAATGGTATAGACTTTTTAGGGTTTACTCTCTCATAGTAATCTAAAGCATCTCTATATCCATATTGTGGAGCTGTAAAAACATTATCAAACTCCTCTATTGTTTGGCATTTTAAAACAGTATCTACATTGATCTTATCTGGATAAATTGTAGATTTTTCTACTATCTTTTTCTTCAGCTTATCCATAAAATATTTAGTATAGATTTTATTTTCTTTCTTTAAAAAAGTTCTAGCACTTCCTAAAGGGTCGCAAGGGGCAGAAACAGCCATAGCACAATAAAGATTTTTAGGTAGTTCTTTTCTACTTCCTAAGTAATTTAATACAAGTCCTCCACCTAGACTAAATCCTGCTATTACAACTTTTTTATAGTCAGAAGTTTTTTTCAATACCTCTTCTAAATCCTCTATCTGTCCCATATTATAAAATTTTATCTTCTTATTTACCTCTCCACTACACCCTCGATAATTCATAGCTAAGATATCCCAACCTCTTTCAGAAAAATACTTAGCCATTCCCTGTATATATTTACTTCTAGAGCTTCCCTCCAGCCCATGACACAATACTATTACATTATTACTTCCTCTTTTTATCCAATCTATGTCTAAAAAATCTAAATCTGGTGTATTTATTCTCTCTCTTCTATATTTTACCTCTATATTTCTAAAAATAGTTGGAAAACAAGTATTTATATGTCCATTTTTAAATAAAAAACTTGGTTTATAATCCAATTCAATCCCTCCAATTTATTACCATACTATTATATGGCAAAAAATAGATTTTTTCTAGAGTTTTCTCTTCCTTACTTGACTTTTTTTTATATTTCCTGTATCTTTTTATTATACAAATCATACAAGGTGAAATTATGAGCAGGAGAAAACTTTTTTTTATACTATTTCCTCTTTTTATAGGAGTTGGAATATATTTTCTATATAGAAGCAGAAACCTCTTCTACTTTAAAATTTTTACAACACACCCTCTTATCTATAGCTATGTTATAAAAATTAGAGATATAGCTTGGCTATATCGTAAACATCTTCCTCTTTGGAGTGTATATTCACTTCCAGATGGACTTTGGTTATTTTCTTTTGGGGCTATTCTCTTAATTGAGAGATTTTTTTATTCCTTTCACTTTATAATTTTTACAGGAATTTATATCTTTATGATAGCTTTAGAATTTTTACAAAAATATTTTGGTGGACATGGAAGTCTACTTGGTACTTTTGATAAATTAGATATACTTTTCTTTACTTTAGGTTATATCTCAATTGCACTAATTTCCCATTATCTTCATATAAAAGATAAAAAAATTATAAAAGATATCAGTTTTATTAGTAAAAGAAAAGAACTCTTAGAAGATATTAAATATATAGCTATCTTTGTAATTTTAGGAGTGTTACCTAGTCTATTTTAAGGCTAGGTTTTTTATTTATTTTGTGCTAAAATATTTTTATCAAATAGACAAGGGGGATAATTATGGATTTAAATTTTTTATTAGATGATGTTATAAAAAATAGAAGAGCTCTTCATCAAATACCAGAAACAGCTCTTACTGAATTTAAAACACAAAAATATTTAAAAGATTACCTTATCTCAATAGGATTAAATCCTCAAGAGATTTGTGAAACAGGACTATATGTATATATAGAGGGAAAGGATAAAGAAAACTGTATCGCTTTTCGTTCTGATATAGATGCTCTTGATATTTTAGAGGAAAACAATATTGAATTTGCCTCTCAACATAAGGGAAAAATGCATGCTTGTGGACATGATGGACATATGGCTACACTTTTAGGTTTTGCTAAGTACCTAACTACTATTCAACCACTAGAAAAAAGTGTACTTTTAATATTCCAACCAGCTGAAGAAGCTCCTGGTAGAGCTAAAGAGATATGTCAATCTGGACTTTTACAAAAATATTCTGTAAAAGAAGTCTATGGATTACATCTATTCCCAGAATTACCAGAGGGAACAATAGGAACTAGAGCTGGAGCTTTCTTCGCTCAACCTACTGTTATCCATGGAAAAATCACTGGAAAAAGTGGACATGGAGCTATGCCACATAAAGGAGTAGATGCTCTTCAAGCTTTTACTAAAGTTGTAGATGCATACCAAACTATAATCTCTAGAAATTTCTCTCCTTTTGAAACAACAGCTCTAACTATTGGTAAGTTCCAAGGAGGAAGTGCTTTTAATATTCTACCTGAAACAGTGGAGTTCTGGGGAACACTTAGAACATTTTCACAAGCAAATACAGATTTTGCTATAAAAAGAATTAAAGAGATACATAGAGGAATAGAGATAGCTTACAATGTAAAAATTGAAGAGAATCTTGAGGTTATGTATCCACCTGTTACAAATGATGAAAAGCTATATAATAAATTTTTAAAAACTATAGAGGGAATTCCTTGTGTAGAATATGAACCTCTTGCTATTGCTGAAGATTTTGCTTACTATCAACAAGAAGTACCTGGATTATTTGTTCTATTAGGTACTAGAAATGAAGAGAAAGGATTTACACAAGCTCTTCATAATTGTAGATTTAACTTTGATGAGAAAGCTTTACTTACAGGAATAGAAATGTTTGCTAAAATTTACCACAATTTTAAATAATAGTAAATTTTTGTAAAAATTTGTGATATAATTCTAGTAGATATAAATTAAAAGGTGGTTAAAAATGTTAAACAAAGGTATTGTTAAAAAAATTGATGGAAATAAAATTATTGTAAAACTTTATAAAGATACTGCATGCTCTCATTGTAGTGGTTGTAGTGGAGATAGTAAATATGGAAAAGATTTTGAATTTACAACTGATATGAAAGCTGAAATAGGAGATACTGTTACCTTTGAAATATCTGCTGGAAAAGTCATAAAAGCTGCTTCTATTGCCTATGTTTTTCCTGCTGTGGCTATGATAGTTGGATATTTTTTAGGAGAGAAGCTTCTTGGACTTAGCGAAAATCAAAGTATTATCACAAGTTTTGTAGCTCTAGTTCTATCTTTTGGAGTACTATACTTTTATGATAAACTTGTAGTTAAAAAGAGGACTAACTCTGAGATAGAGATTATCTCTATTGAAAAAGAGGATACTTCTAATATGATAGATAGTTGTAAAAATAAAAACGCTTGGTAATATAAACTCTTATAATTTATAAGATATTAAACAATTACTCAGTTATAATTTTTTTAAATAGTAAAAATATCTAAATAGAGAGGAGAAAAATATTTTTATTTAAAAATTTTCTTTCTCTTTAATTACTAATAGTGTAATTAAATATTTTTTCAATATTATATATTATTTGGTAAAATTACTTACTTTCTATAAAAATAGCCTCCTATGATAGAATCATAGAAGGCTATTAAAAATTATTAACTTAATTAAAATAATTGTACTATTCTTTTATATTCTTTTAAAACTATTTCCTCTCACATCAACAGGAATACTATCTATAACTTCATTATCTTTTACAACTGTATAATAACTACATAAATTAGCTGTTGAACATGAATGGTTAGGAATTATTTCTATCTTATCTCCAACTTTTATATCAGTTTTTCCATGAACATGTATTTTCCCTACTTCTTCTGAAAGAGAATCTATAGTTAATTCAGGATGCCCTTTAACAGTTCCATATCCCACTATTGAAGAATTTCCATGTGCTCCTTGATCCAATCCCAAACATTTAGCTCCTGCATCACATATATATAAATCTTCACTTGGATGAGATATTACTGTTGCATAAACTGTAAGTGCACAATCCTTTATTTCTGCTTTTTTTATTGAAAGCTGTATGCTGTCTAAAAAAACATAATTTCCTGGATGAAATACATTAATATTTTTATTTTTAACTGACTCTTCAACAGTAGGAGTAGAACCAGTTGTAATATATTCTAATTTATATCCTGCTTTTTCTAAAAGTTCTTTAGCTTTATCAAGAGTTCCACATTCATCAAGTACATATTTATGAATTTCATTACTATTTGTTGCTCCATATACATGTCCTGGATGAGAAGAAATTCCAACAAATTTTAATCCTTTAAACCCTTTTAATCTATCAGCAAACTCTACAACTTTTTCAACTGGAAGTCCAAAACGATGAAGACCACTGTCAACTATAATCGTATAATTAACTGTTACATTTTCTCTTAAAGCGACATCATTTATTAATTTAGCTGCATCATAATTATCTAATCTTATTATAAAATCACATTTTTTTGTAAGTTCTATTACTCTTTCAATATTTTCTTTGCTTGCTACTGGATAAGCATACATAATCTTAATTCCTAAATCACAGCACATCTCTGCTTCATCAAGTGTTCCACACAGAGCTCCTGTAGCTCCTGCTTTTATTTGCATCTCCATTAATTTTTTGCTCTTATGTGTTTTTATCATGGGCCAAAGTTCTTTTTTATTATCATCACACATCTTTTGATATTTTTTAATATTATTTTCTAAGGCCTCTATATTTAATAAAATTGTAGGTGTTTTTAAATTTTCGATTTTCATTTTTACTCCTCCTTTTTTAAAAAACTATTTTAAATATGTTGTTAAAAATTTATCCATATCTTCTTTCGGAACCATTCTTCCTCCAGTAGCCCAACATATTTGATAAGAATTTTCTATATTCTTTCCAATTCTTTTTTCAATATATTCTTTACTTTCTAAATTTTTTAGTAATTCAACTGGTCCCTCAAAAGCTGCACAAGAAGAAGGTTCAATTTTTTTATTTTCAGTTTGATTTAAGCATCTTAAATAATCATAAAGTTTATAGTCATCTAAAGTAAATTCTCCACTTAGTAAAGAATCCATTAACTCACTTACAAGTCCAGAAGGTCTAGCTACTGCTAGCCCATCAGCATGAGTTATTCCATATATTCCTACATCTCTTATGCTTATTTTTTCATGAAGCCCTGTTGCAAGTCCAAGTACCATACATGGAGCAAGAGTTGGCTCAATAAAAAATACATATACATTATCTTTAAAAATTCTCTTAAGTCCATAAGCTACTCCTCCAGGAGCCCCCCCTACTCCACAAGGAATATATACTATTAAAGGATGTTCTTCATCTATTACTATTCCTTTTTCATCAAATTGTTTTTTTAATCTTAAGGCTGCTATTGTATATCCTAAAAATAAATTTAAAGATTTTTCATCATCTACAAAATAACTCTTTGGATCCGCATCTGAATTTTTTCTTCCTTCTTCAACTGCTTTTCCATAATCATCTGCATATTCAATGACTTTAACCCCTTTTGATCTTAACATATCTTTTTTCCATTGTTTTGCATCTGCAGACATATGAACAATTACTTCAAATCCTAATGCTGCACTTGTTATCCCAATACTTAGACCAAGATTTCCAGTTGACCCAACTTGAACTTTATATCCAGAAAAAAATTTTTTAAATTTTTCTTCAGTAAGTATTGAATAATCATCGTTTTTAGATAGCATTCCAGCTGCAATAGCAAGATCTTCAGCATGTTTTAATACTTCATACACTCCTCCTCTTGCTTTTATTGACCCAGCAACTGGTAAATGACTATCCATTTTTAAATATAATTTTCCTGGAATTTTTGTATTATATTTTTTTTCAAGCTCTTTTTGCATATTAAAAATTGGCTCTAATGGTGATTCTATTATTCCATTAGTAATTTCTGTTTCTGGAAATACTTTTTTTATAAATGGAGCAAATCTAATTAAACGATCTTCTGCTTCTTTTATTTGTTCATCTGTTATAGGAAGATTTTTTTCATATTCAGAATATTTTACTTGCTTATTATTAATCCAAACTATTTCTTTTTTTTCTGATATTTTTTTTACTAATTCATTTTTTTCTACTATCTCTTTTATTTCCATTATATTCTCTCCTTAATCTTCTTAAAATTTTAATAATATTTTATAAGAAAATTATTTTTAAAATATATACACAAATTAAAGCTACTATCGATTGAAATATACTTATTAAAGGAAAAACTTTATATGCTATTTCAGGTTTCATATCAGAAGTAGATACAGTTACCCAGAAAAAATCATCATTTCCATGGAAAACCATAAATCCACCAGCAGCACATGCTAACATTGCTATAACTAATCCCATTGGCGAATTAAAACCAAGTACATCTAATAAAGGTAATAACATTGAAGCCGCTGTAATCATTCCAACTGTACCTGATCCTATTGCTGTTCTAAATATAGCTCCAATTATATAAGGAACTATTATTCCAATTGAAAAACCAGCAAATACATTCATAACTATATCTTGAAGATTTGATAATCTCAATACAGTTGCAAATGCTCCTCCAGCTCCTACTATTAATACTATTTGTCCAGCTGTTTTTAAAGCTTCTCCAAATATTCCATCAAATGTCCATACTTCTTTATCCTCTGAATGAACAGATTTATATGTAAAAAATGCTATTATTAGACCTATAAATAATGCTATTATTGTTTGTCCTAAAGCATCTAATATATTATATAGTACACCCTTTCCAAAAGGTGCTGAATCTAGCATAGCTATTGTTCTTAAAAGCATTAAAATTATTGGTAATAAAATAGGTGAAAAACTCATAAAAGGTGTTGGTAACTTTTTATCTCCAATTTCTGTCATAACTTCTTCTGTTGATTCTATTTTTGGAAGATAATAATATTTTTTACCTAATATTCTTCCTGCTATAACTGCAACAATAGTAACAGGAATTGATACTAACATTCCAAATAATATTACAAGTCCTAAATTTGAACCTAAAATTCCTGCTACTGCTAATGGTCCTGGAGTAGGAGGAACAAGCATATGAGTAGCATGTAATCCCATTGCAAGAGCAACTGCCATAGTTACCATACTATTTCCTGAATCTTTACTCATTCTTTTAGCTAAAGGAGACAATAGCACAAATGCTGAATCACAGAAAACAGGAATAGAAACAAAATATCCTGTTACTGCTAATCCTATATCAGCATTTTTTTTACCAGTTATTTTTAAAATAGTATTAGCCATAGTTTCAGCAGCTCCACTATGCTCTAAAAGTGATCCCATAACTGTTCCAATCGCTATAACAACTCCTATTCCTGAAATTGTCCCACCCAATCCATTTGAATATGCTGTTATTATTTCAGGAATTGAATGCCCTGCTGTAATTCCAAAGAAAAAAGCACTTATTGTTAAGGCAAAAAAAGGATGAAGTTTAATCTTTACAGTTAAAACTATCAATAAAGCTATTGATAGAGCAATCATTGATACAATAAAAGTTGCACTCATATAAATACCCCCATATTTAAATATTTTTTATGTTAATTCTTTAAAAGAATTATCAACCACACAATAATTTATTTTTATTAAATTTATCCTCT